>Ga0247778_1000347_pt1 | contig 70377 bp, 71 predicted proteins | sample UWRJL049202B5_FD_179939 | JGI IMG/M metagenome (GOLD analysis project Ga0247778, IMG submission 179939) | Plant litter microbial communities from Arlington Agricultural Research Station in Wisconsin, United States - UWRJ-L049-202B-5 | ecosystem: Environmental > Terrestrial > Plant litter >... | reverse complement strand
GGGGGGGGGAATGATGTCCATATCCCAGAGTCGATCCTTCGACAGAGAGAGCGCTTGGTCGATAAATATTCTAGACTTTTGATAACTACTTCCATAATTTGTTTATTCCAGCTGTAACCTCCTGGCAACGAAAGTGAGAGAGCCAGAGTCATGAGCTTCCCAGCACCCCCAAGAGCAGATATAGGTGCGCAATATACCTTGAAAGTGGTCATGTACTGTACTTCGTAAATGGTCTCGCAGCGCTGAATTTCCCACGCAGATTGGAGCAACATCGGCTTCAATGTTAAAGAGGGTAATCCCATATTTTTCTCTCGCCGAGTGCATCTTGTATTCGGGAGCTGATAATCTTGCGAAGTCAATGGCCATGTTCAATCACGCTTCAGTGTTGCGGCAGGAGAATGGAGCAAGCCCGAATTTATCCAAGATCCTCTCCTGCGAATCCACGGACTGGCTCCGGCTTTGAACTATGGTAATTACGTGCTTGGGAATCTTCAAATCGAGAGCCCTGCTAATTTCAAACTTCAGGCCAACAAGCCTACGAGGGGTTGAAAGGTATCGTCTACAGGCTCGCCACTTACGGTCCTCTCAACTAGTCTTGCTGATACTTCATAGCCCACCGAGGAGCCGATAATGGAATCACGGTCTTCCGACCTAAAGAACATGCTCGACGCATGGCAAATTCTGCAGACTGCGTGTCAATACCCCCTCCACCAGAATCTCTCTTCCTTGAATGTGTCCGCATGGCAGTAGAGAAAAATAGCGAGTTCGTTCCACCTCACAACTCCGGAGCAATGCTTTACATACGCCCAGTGATATTTGGATCTGGTCCGCAGGTAATTCTAGAAGGACCCCTAGAGTACCTCTTCTGTGTGTATGTGCAGCCAGGAAACGACTTTCTAGGACTTAGACCGCTGCCCTCGCTGATTCTTGAGGATTTTGATCGCGCGGCTCCGAATGGAACTGGAGCGTATAAGGTTGGTGGAAATTATGCGCCACTGTTCAAATATGCTAGGAAGGCGAAGGCGGAAGGGTTTTTCCTTACTTTACATCTGGATAGCAAAACTCAGACCGAGGTCGAGGAATTTTCAACCTCAGGATTTATTGGCGTCTTACCTGATCAAGAGGGCTGGAAGTTGATCGTTCCAAACAGCAAGAATGCTTTGGAAAGTATTACCAGTCAGAGTTGTATAGAGCTGGCAGAAAAGCAGTTTGGGTGGAAAGTTGAAAAAAGACCCGTCAGTTGACTCCAATTGTCTCTTTTGCGGCGACTAGTCACTAAATCGAGAGTCCCATTCTAGGTCAATTATGATGAGCTATCGAAATTCTCAGAGGTGTTGGCAGTGGGTACCGCAGCCTCACTTCTCCCCATCCACTCCATCACTCGTAAATCTCAAGGACATACATTTGTTTACACAAAAGATGGAAAGGCAGGTCCATGCTGTACTCAGCTATCTCAAGGCATCAGGGGCATACAACAAGGCACAGTGGAAGACAATCTTGGCTGGCGAACCCTGATTACCAAAGATTAATCTCAGTTCTCTCAGATACACCTCGAGGTATTGGGGTGTCTCTGGAGCCTCATGACTTATCTCAGCTGTTCAAATTACAGAAAATAGCTACAATCTAATTTCTCTTGTGCCAGTCTTTATTGTGAATTCTTCTGAAGCAATGAATATTCTAGTATGTGACACGGAAAGAACCCTCAAAAGGTGATAATTTTCGTCCCAAACAACCATCGCACTTCCAAAATGGCAACTCGCAGAGTCGAGATCATTCAAGCCGTAGCCTTATCATATCTTAAGGATCATTTTGGTAGAAGGCAATATGACAATGTTTGTTCTGGTAGGTCATACTTGCCCCACTTACTCATCCAGTCAGATACATAAAGCACTGGCAGTCCCTCTCCACGGAGCACATTACTTGCGGACAATTAACCTCAAATTCTACACCACACCCCAGCCCCCAACACCGCACCTTGACAGGAAAATGCTCACATTGAAAACCCCATCGTTACAAAACGGCAAAGAGAATGATAATTTATCAAAGCCAACTTATTCTTTATCTCCCCAGCAGTCTTCCACTCCTTCGAACGATTTACCAAATACTAGTCACTCAAAAATAACGCGTGCGATACTCGAAGATCTCAATTTCATTCTAAATACAGGAGATTATGCACGTCTTTCCCACGTGATGCTCAAGCAGAGTTCGTGGTGGCGCGATCACCTATGCCTCTCGTCCGATTTACGTACCTTTGCTGGTCCTGGGGTGCTGGCCAATTTCCTGTCTGCTACTACAAAAGATTCTGGTGGGTTTGGGACTGTATCTCTATCTTTGAATGGTGACACTACCGTCTCTACTCTGAACATGGGTGAGAATCAGGGCACGATAGATTGCTTGAAGAGCAGCATCGCTATTCGCACGCGCCTGGGTCGCGGGAAGGGAGTCGTTCGACTGGTGAAGACATCCAATCGTGATCATAGTAAGAGGTATGTATGGAAAATCGTCAGTCTCTTCACCTCTCTCGATTCGTTGGACAGTGATTTGGGCACTTCCAATGGAGGACTACGAGAATCATTGAAAAATTCTCGTTGCACTCCTGGCTACGAAATTGAGATTCAAAAGAGGGAATTATCAAATCTGGCGCCCGTAGTTCTAGTTGTTGGTAAGTCTATATGTCGGGAAACAATGTTGACTTCCCTTCGCATGGCAGTAGCTAAATACCCTTAGGTGCGGGACATTGTGGCCTCATTTCAGCAGCCAGGTTAGAGGCTCTAGGTGTTTCGACCTTGGTCATAGAGCGCCACGAAAAGGTTGCCGGTAGCTGGCATGATCGATATGATAGCCTCAAGCTTCACGATCCGTCATGGTTATCTGCACTTCCTTCATTTCCCTTTCCACTGGAATGGCCTGTAAGTCCATTCATACCCTATTCGTTATATAAATCTCGTTTGGGATAACAATTTTAAGGTTTATGCTTCTAAAGATCAAGTTGCGAATTGGCTAGAACAATATGCCAGAGAAATGAAGTTGGACATATCGTTGAGAACAACTATCATTCGGTCGGACTGGGATGACAGTACCAAGCGGTGGACGGTTATTGTCAAGCGCAGAGGTGGTTCAGGGGAAGAAGAGATGTGTAAGAGTCCTTCCCCGCAAAATTTATTCCACTTCTACTGATCATGGCTCACATGATAGTCAAAATCCTACCAAAACATATCATCCAAGCAACTGGCCTGGCAGGTGCAGCCCACGTACCAAATGTAGGCGGGCTTGGCAGTTTCAAAGGGTGTTACTATCATTCATCTGAATTCAAGGGCGTCAAAGGAAACTTGCAGGGGCGCAGAATAGCGGTCGTTGGCGCTGGTAATTCAGCCCATGACGTTTCCCGAGATTGCAAACAAGCAGGTGCTATTGTCACCCTCGTTCAGAGATCAAGTACTTATGTCATCTCGCTCGCATCAACAAGGGCATTAATGGCGTCCAACTATAGGCCCCTTGGAGTAAGTTGAGTCCATTCCAATCTGTCTCTGTATATATATTGGCAGAGACAAACATTAAATCGGAAGAGCACCACCCGCTAACATGCTCTTTAACTATCAGCCACCACTTGAAGACGCAGATATAAATGCAAACTCTCTTCCACTCGTACTGCGAGTCAGAGACGCCGCTGAAAATGTCAAGCTCGCCGAGAAATACGATGATGCCATGATTAAAGGACTTCAGAACGCCGGCTTCAACTATACCCGTGGCATGCAAGATGCTGGAATCTCCGTCAACGTGTTACAACGTAGTGGCGGTTATTATATCGACACGGGCTGTAGCCAGCTTATTGCAGATGGTCAAATCAAGGTAAAATCAGGCCATTCAATCTCTCACCTCGACGAGGATGGAATCATTTTCGACGATAACTCTCGCCTCGATGTGGATGAGGTGGTATTTGCCACCGGCTTCACCAACATCGTAGACTCTACGCGGAGCATCTTTGGGAATACTGTTGCAGATGCAGTAGGCCCAATCTGGGGGACAGATGATGAGGGTGAGGTTCGTGGTGTCTGGCGCCCAACTGGTCAACCCGGTCTCTGGATCGCGGCGGGAAGTTTTAACTACGCCAGGTACCACTCGAAACTCCTAGCATTGCAAATCAAAAGCCGAGAAATAGGTTTATATGGATCTTAAAAACAGTTGATATGTAACTATGCCTATTATATTGGCGTTGCATGTAAGGCGGTATGGCCTCGACGCTTTGATCCCTCTCATAATCCGCGACGAGGGCACTTCCAGCTACATCTAGAGATACAAATTTGGAGACTATCGTGAATGGTGTTCCCCCTTTTGCGAATTTAGACGTTGTTATTTCAATGGACGGTATGAGATTCAAGTTTTTGGGCGTCTTCAGATCAGGGACTTGAAAATTGGGCTATCTTGAGAGCAGTTAGGTTTCGGCAAGTTGATGAATTACTAGAGTATCAATTTCATAGCTCAAGTTCGTTTCTCAATGTCTCACCTTTTTTATTGTTTTTTGTTCTAGGTCCAACTACGCAAGATCAAGACAAAGCTCACTTCATCTCGGGCCTTCCATCGAATTTTATGTGCGAGGCGAACTCCTATATCTGCTCTTGTGCTTCTGCAATTTGTACCCCTCTCCTTCCTGCATCTGGCAAAGACTTGCAATGTATGAACGTTTCAACTCCTTCCTCTGAACCTGCTGACTTTGTAGTGAAAGTACTTCACGATGTCAACATCACCCTCGGACGTCTCTGACGCTGCTACACACTTGAACCAGTTGAATCTGCTTCCTGGCTCTTGCCTTCCAGTAAAGTTCACCCTCTTCTCAAAGCTCCCCATCGAGCTCCAGCTGCATATTTGGAAATATGGTACTGAAAATCTCGAACCACGCCTCATAACCTTCGACGCTACCAAGGCTAAAGGAAGCTATGTTCCAAGCCTGCTTCACACGAATTCTGAGACCCGATCCCAAGCCCTAAAGAGAAATGAGCGCGTTATTGCGGGCACGGATTCATCTCCATTTGCCTTCTTCTTCGACTACGACGCGGACACGATAATTCTCAATTACGACCGTCCCTGGCTCCTGCAACACTTGCACAAAGTGTCTCCTCGTGGCCGATCTCTTCTCAAAGAAGTACAAACCATCTTCCGTGCAGGTGAAGTCCAGAGAGTGGCACTTCAGATGGGAAACTGGGGTCTCTGGATGATCGACCGCCCAGACCCCGATACGAAGTGTATGTGGCGAGCGCTCGAGCGACAGTTTCCCAAATTGGAAGAAGTCACATTCTTGATTGCCCAGAAATTGACGCAGGTGGACATGAACGACCTTCTTGAGACCAATGATTTCGATGACCCCAATATATCAGATTACGCACGAGAGCTTATGCAGGATTATGAATGGTTCATGGAGGCCAGAGAACAGGAGATGGAACGGTTGATGGTCAAGTTCCTGGAGACTCCTCTTGGGTTCGTGGAAGATGGTGGGTTAGATTATGCACGGAGGAAGCAGGAGGACAGAACCTGGATCTTCTATTGATCACGCAAATGACATTAGGGATCAACTTATTGATGCAAAAATAGTTTATAGTCAGTATCTTAGGACCTTTCACCCTTGGCAATCACTTGCCGGACTCAAGTTCTTAGTATCCAGACACAGCTTATAACGCCGTTATCTTCTTTTAACATCGAACACGCTATGAGAGAATGTCGATTTAGGGCGAAAACAATTACCTTTTTCCAGGACGCAACTATAGTTGAGGAATTTCTGTCGTCTGGCGTTTTCTTTCATGTAGAATACACTGTCCATATATTTCTACGTATATTTTTCACAAATCCATCATGTGCCCTCCAACTGTGCCCCACCAGCCCCTGAATTGTTTCACAAATAAGCGAAGTTGGTAGCGCATTTCAGCGTGTCGTCATAGCTCGTAAGCGCCAACTTCTAGGCAACACTACTTCCACGACCCCTCATCTTCCTTCTCCTCTTCTTCATCAACATAACCAAACACCATAACACAGCAAGAGTCCGGACCCCTCATCCTCCATTCAACAACAAGCCCAAAATCAAAGTTTTCCAAAGACAGCAAAAATGTCTTTCCAAACAGCCCTCAGCATGCTCCTCAACCTCGCCCTCATCTCCCTCGTCGCGGCCGAGGAAACACTCACCACCTCCTCCCACGGCGATGCTTGGAAATTTGGAACCGGTGGCGGTATCATCGGTTTCATTGTATTAATTTTGGATATCATGGTCTGGAGTACGTATATCTCGTGTTTGTATGCCCTTGTGATGGGATGCGGGGCTGACGTTCGTGCTGCAGTTGAGTTACTCAAGTCGAACCGCCCAGCATTGCCAAAGCTGTTGTGGTGTGTTGGTGTGTTTGTCTTCCCCGTTGGAGGGTTGATTATCTATTGGTTGTTTTCGAATCGGGCGGAGCATAATACTAGCGGTGGGTATGAGTCGATTGCATAGGCGTGTGGTGTGTGATAAAGGAGAGGGCTGGGGAGTGGGTGTGGATTGGTGGAATGGATACGACTTAGAGGGCTTGGCGGCGTTTGTGTTCTGGCTTGGGACTGGGAATTTGGGATGCAAATGGCATGTGAGCATGAGGCGGGCGATGGATAGTTACTGGAGGTCTTTGATGAGCAACAATGTGATGTGATTTTCCTAGCTCGCTGCTTCCCATGTTCTAGCAGTGCAGTATCTCTGGCTAGTTGTATCAAGTGTTCCTAAGCTCAATCCCAGCGTAGTTTTGTTGCTTATACCTCTTCAGCCCGCCAGTAGCATTCCCCGCCGCTTGTTCTTGCTCTGTCAAGCGCAACGGTGACCACCTGCTGTGGAGAGCCTTCGATTTGGGTCATTCTAATTGCGGCCTTGATGTACGACCTCGGTTCCGACGGAAGAGATTTGACGATTCGGTCTTTTCCTCGAACCCCTGGCTGGATCGTGGGTCGTCCTGCAAGTTGACTGAGCGGAGCTTCCGAAAAAACCACGTCCAGCCATGTTCCCGTCAAATTTCTGGTTATGATCAGTGCGAAGGTTGGTGCATCATTGCCTTGAAATCTCAGTGCTATGGAGCCGTCGTACCAACAATAGGAGGACATTTCAAGCCGGTGGGGTCCGTTAATATACTGAACGATGTTTCCTGAGCCTGTAAACATCTCAGGCGAACGAGCTAGAAGTCCCTGTCCAGAAAATCCCTCCCACGCAAAAATAGAGTCATCATCTATGCTGTTGGCGATCTCAATTTGAAGCCTCAGGAAAGCTTTGTTGCCTTCTCCATACAGCAGTGGCATATTGACGCCAAAGACTCCCAGGAGACAATATGCTTGGTCTTCTACGATCGTCGTCTTTCTTCTCGAAGCCCATGACATTTTTTGTGCCACACTAGCGTCCCGGTAATAAAACAGGTGAGTTATCCCAGTGATCTCCTCTACCAACTCCTGCAAGCTTCCTTTCGTCCCAATCTCTTCCCAATTCCGATCATAAAACTCGACTTGGTCAGGGGCAATTAGTTCTTGTAAGGTCCACCCTCTTTCGAACCATTGACCGCATCGGAAATGGGACGTGGGCGTATGAGGGTCTTGCTCGGCCGTAGGGACATCCGACAAGTACACATAACAGACTTGAGCCAGCAAGTACCACTTGAACATGGAGTTGATGGCCTCAGAAAGTTCGGCGCTGCTACTTTTATCTATGCAGCACGAATCAATCCACTGTTGTCATTAGGTATGACTTCTCAACTAGCATCATTCGGATCACTCACAACATAATCCCAGCCATCAAGAGCAGCTCGAGCGCAGCACCCAGAAATTTTGGCGGAACCTGAAATCTTGGCTGTGTTCTCATCAACAAAGTCCCGGTAAACGATCTCTTCACTATCCTATCTATGAGATAAGATGGCATAGTGAGGAATGTTGCTCCCGAAGAATGTCTCCAATTTGCGTGTGCGGGTGTTGATGAGTCGCATAGTGACAAGCGTTTCGCAGCCCGGAAGCGTGACCTATTGACTCACAGATACCTAGGTATCCCTGAGAGTGATGGACTAATCAGATTTTAGGGTTTAAACAGTCTTGAAAGATGTTGAAAGAGGTGCTCGAGAATTTGAGACGAGGCTGCGGAGGCCAGCTGACATATTCAGATACCGTATCTAACGACTGCGCCTCCACTGCAACCACTCTGCAGCACAATCATGCAACGTTCTGCAGCTACCGCGCATGCATATCCAGGTTAGCGAAGCCTGAGAAATCAACACCATCTGACTGACAGATTTAAGTCTTGCAAATAGCATCAAATAGCAAGAGCCAATCTACGTTCCCTTCTCCATTGAGTGGTATGCGGCGAACGGCCCTCCAGATATAACCTCAACGCCAACTTCTCGAGCTCCTTTTAGGATGAATTCTCCTGCATTGCAAAAGATCTCTTGATTCCACCTGGGCACATTATCCAATCGCAGTGGATTGAACCTCGAGACTTCACAGGACTATTGGACACATCAATTTCAACTACATCAACATCAACAGCAGGCTCAACACCAAACCCCTTCGAGAGCAAGATGGCAGAGGAAGAAACTTTCTCTGTGGCTTACTATGCCTTCTGTAGTAAACCACCTCCAATTGTAAATTAGTACATGTGGGACGTCGAGAAAACCTTGAAATTCTTCCAATACCTGAAACAAGCGCCAGCATCCCTCTGCAAACCTCCCACCTCTAATGGACCTGGCCCGGACCTCGAAGTTATTTATGTCTTCGTAAACGATATCGTTCAGCTTCACCGCCATTACATCGCAAATAGCCACGCCTGGAAATGCACCATTTGCGATAAGCCTGCCCCAGAAATTGTCCATTAACCCCACGCGTTCCTTTTCAACCAACCTGGCGAGCTCACAGTAAAAGAGTTCGCCGGCCGGCCAGTTGTGTTGGACTGGGCAGCCCCGATCTAGGCAACTGATAGAGCCTGCGGCCGTGAGGCTATGAAATTGTTGCTCGAATTTGCACGAGCATACCTTTAGCGAAAATTAGTTAAATGCATGAAATGTGGCAAGATATTTGGCTTCCAGCGGTGCATTGGTTGCAATGTCATTAGGTTGGTCTAATGTTTCTAAGTCCATCGCAGTAAATTAGCTGACGTCTCAAGGTATTGCTCGGAAGATTGTCGGGTTCAGGATTTGCCATTCCACAGAGAACTGTGCCGTCGGGTGCAAATCGAGCCAGAGGAAACCGAGAATGATGCGCAACAGGCGTAAGAGAGGGCGTTTCAAGAGATCACAACATGGTTGGAAAGGTGCACATACATATGGCTTCAACGCCGCGCCCGGTGTCAGACTAGAAGAGGAGCAGCCACGGGGGGTTGAGGGAGAAGTTTCAATATCGTAATCGGCGAGCATGGATCAGCAAACAATAAATTATTCTCTACCCAGTACTGTGTCTTGTTTCAGTGTCCATCTTTCCGATCATCCCTTCATCTCATTATGATTCCCACATAAGTGATGCGAAGTTGACAATCAGAGGGATGAAAGCAGTCATGATTAAAGACAAGTAAGATCTTAGGTGAGGGTCTCGATACCTCGATTTATCAACAATATCAAAACCGCTTCTACTATCCTTCATCACCGGGCGGTGGGCAGAATCTCAGAACTTCAAACCCAGCCTTCCCCAACAACGCGATCCGCTAGTCACGGCTACGCTCGATACCGGCTTAGATTGTCGTCGTATTGATGTCAAACATAGCCTGAAAAGATGCAAAGTTTACATCTGGAAAGATTACATCGTTGATGAAGAGTTTGGAATATCCTACGGTCATAGCCGAGGCGGTTCGCTTCAGTATCTCCACTGACGGGTTATCCGAGCAGCTTGGCAAAATGTGCGAAAAGTAATAGGCGGTTGCCTCTAGAAACTTGACATGAGTTCCAGGTTGTGGTAAGTAGTCGTGCTTCTGCAAGACGATATCTCCATTGGCGCTTCTGGCGTCGCCAAAGACTGCTTGTAAGTTCTCCAACACTTTCCAAGCATACCTAGGTACAATAGAGCGTCTTGGACATGCTGAACATATCTGGGTACGAAGGTACATTGGGTACGTACTCTCAGGATACCCGATCACGGGATTTCAAGCCACAAAATTGAAGATACAGTAGCTGAACCAAGCATTCTATTTTAGCCGGCAGACGTCCGCGTTCTGCAACATTCCCCGTATGTCAAAGCTAAATGTCAAGACGGTAAAGAAATGGCGCGTCGCGCAGTTCTTGTCATTTTCTCCCTGCTCTCATTTTGTCTTGACGTCTTAGGCGTTGAGGTCACGGTCTTTCAGACAACGTCAACATCCACCAGCCTTCCGCCATTGACCACTGGTTTTACGCCACCAGCTGAATGCAGTTCCCTCACAATAGTTCACGTACAGCGTCATGCCGCCGTTTATCAAGGTTGTGTAGGCTCTGATTCCAGCTGTTGTCCTCAATATGGACGATTGAGCAACGTCTATAGCCCAGGAAGATGTCCGTTAGGCTACGTGACGGATGATCCTCACGTCGGGCTTGACGAACTCGGAACTAACTGGCTCGAATGGGAAGCAACTTGTATTCCAACGTAAGTTCGACTTTTTTTGGAAGTTAGTGAAAATTTACAGCTTATCCACTTGTATGTTCAAATTGCGAGTAACATCTATAGAGGATTTGCAACCTGTACTGTACCATGGTACCGACCGCCACAAATACCGATTGGCGGAGACACAATCTGCCCACGACCATACACAAGCAAATTACCACAACTGACAAGTCCTATGACTGTAGTGGTAATTTACTACTCAACTTATGACTATTCCTCTACAGACTCTACATTACCGTGGCCGTACCGGGAGGGGTTTAGAACCACAGCCGTGCTGTCGGAGACCTGGCCGACCCTTACTCCGGACAACACAGCCCCAATACATATCTTGGCATCGCATTTTGTTATTCGATGGAAAGATTCTGACTTCTCATCCACAAATACAGCCCCAGTTTTGCCGAGTAGCACTTTGCCAAGCCCATCTCCTGGGTCAGAAGATACGAAGCCAATCTCTACGACTGTCTCGGCAGGCAATTCGATAGTACCAGCTAAGAGTTCATCTAACACGATAAAGAGTTCTTCAAGCTGTGCTTCATGCAAACCATCTGCGTCCTCAGCGCCGTCACACCAATTTTCTCAGCCCAAGATTGCTGGAATAACTATTGGCACAGTACTTGGCACAGCGATTATTGTGTTCGGCGCACTACTCTATGGGTTCCGCCGTAAAAGAAAAGCAAACAATCGAGAAACAGATCATGAACTATATGATCCTGGCCCAAATGTCGGATGCCTCACGCTTTATAAAGGAGATACGGGCTTAGCCGCCGAGTAAGATTGACCTGGGACCCCTTTCTCGTGGATCCTACTAAAAGAATGAACATAGCATTGTATTAGTTCACGGCTTACGAGGTCACCGGACCAGAACATGGACCAAAGATGGCTGTTGCTGGCCCAAAGACCTGCTCCCTCGAAGTCTACCTGGAATCCGAGTTATCACCTTTGGTTACGACTCAAGTGTGGCACGCCTGGGAGGAAGCTCTTCCACCAACAGTATAGGTCATCACGCTACGTCTCTTCTCTCGGACCTCTCTCATATGAGAGCCGAAGATCCAGAGGTTTGAAATCCGTCCCTTCCTCTCGCATTATACAGGCAGCTAAAATTCCGCTCATAGCGTCCCATTATTTTTGTCACCCACAGTCTCGGAGGAATTCTAGTAAAAGACGTCCGTAATCCAGGTCCACTTTCAATTATTATATATTTCCTATATACTTCAATTGACTGATATCCCCAACAGGCTCTCAACAAAGCGCGCCAGCCTAACCCCACTCATCGCTATCTCCCCCTTTTTACCTCAACTCACAGCGTCCTCTTCCTAGGCACGCCCCACCATGGCAGTGCCTATGCCCGCATTGGCCGCTCGTTCACATCCGCAATCCGCTCTTTATTGCCCTTTCTCTTCCACTCGTCGAATCCTTCCTTACTGCATACACTTGAGTACGACTCAGAGATTCTCGAGCGTATCGGTGAAGACTTTCGAAATACGGTTTCATACAGTGAAAGCCAAGGAATGAAGATCAAAATTGCGAGTTTTGCAGAAGAGCTGGGCTTAGGGTTGGGAAGTTTAGCTTCGGTGAGTCTTTTGATGATCTCAGGTTGATCTCAACAGTTGAGCTTTTTTTCCAGCTTTTGTATCCGCGGAAAGGATCTAGTAACAGTATTTGTACTTCATTCACTAACCGATGGATCTATTGCATGACGTGTAGCCAATCGTACAAACGCGATCTGCATTCATAGGTTTTCCGGATGAGATTACCGAGACCATATGGGCTCACCATAGGGATATATGTCGGTTTGGTGATGAGCTGGATATTGGCTACCAGCGGGTTTCTCGGAGAATCATCGAGTTTGTTGCTGACGCTTCCGCCTCGACGAGGCCGAGCAGTGGAAGTGGGAGGTCAGAGCTGTCAAGGATTTCTCGTAATGCTGATGAAAGACATGACGGGAGGGGAAATGACCCAGGCTCAGCGACGGATGTCAGAGAAGAAGAGATTCCATAGGAGGCTAGAAACTTGGTTCCGCGACGCTCTGAATCGCATATATACATTTAATCGTGGGTGGCACGAAGCGGCCCTAGTATATTGCATCTTTTCCTTGTTCTGGATCAATTTCCGTAAGCACGATCGACCAAAATTTCTTTGCAGACTACTAGGTTTGGCGGAATTGGGGCCCGATATTTTGAAACTTCCAATCAGTCGAAATCCTTGCCCGCCAGCCATCTATTCAGCATATCCAAAGCCACCTCCGGCTGGTCTTGGGGCACCTAAAACGCAAAATTAGCATTGCAAATCACAATATCATATTTTGCTCACCATATGGCCCGATCCATCAACAGTAACAAACGCAAACCTCGTCGTCTTCTCATCACCCTTCACCATCTTAACATTAACCTCCTTCCAAGTCCCCACCACTTCACTCCCACTCTTCCACGGCTTTAAATCCTTCGAGGTAAAAGCAGCCTGGCCTTTCCATTCCATATTGTCCGTCCATCTCTTGTTACCCGCCGTGTTACACGCTAGATCGAGATTTCCCTGGTAGATCAGGACATCGATCTGGTGCTCCAACAGGTACTTCACTTCGGGCACAACGGAAATCATGCTGTCTTCTGTTAGGTCAAAGGCATGCTCCACCGCTGTAGATCCGACTGTGAAGTTTTTGACGGCTTTGGGTACCCCTAGCGCTGCGAATGAGGACTCGAGATTCAGGTAGTCTTGGATTAGGGCTGTGTTATTGTAGCAGAAATCCTCAATGTCACACGGAATGGTGACTAGGTGCGATAATCAGCTATCGATTTCAAGTAAAAGAGGAAGATAATATTGATACATACTATCGAAGCGGTTTCGTCCACCGCCAGCATGCGACTCGCCGTCATATAACTCGACAACGCCATACCAGCAAACCTGATAGGCTCCTTGACAGATTGCCGGGTCCGGGTTTTCTTGACAGGTTCGTGCTACGCTCATACAGCGGGGAAGGTTAGTAGCCATGATCTCGCAGCGAGTTTCATTAAAGACTGGCTCTTTAACACCCGGATTGGTCGTGCACAGCGTTTCCCAGTAGCCGAAAATTCTATCAAGTGGTGAGACCAAGCCATTACCTATAGCAACTGACTTTAGCGGTACTTGAGGCTGCTTTGGATGTAAAGCGTTTTGGCTGACTATTTGAGCTCCAAGGGTTGGGAGGTAATGGCCCTTGCAAATGTCAGTTCCAGACTTCGAGATTCAAAAGCGGGGTAGTCTACAGCATAACTCTCTCCTGTAATCACCAAAGGCCCATCTTTATGCTCTGGAAACACCTGACTCATAAACAATTGCAGAAATACATGCATGTCCGCAGCACTCGTGAACGAATTATCTGGGACCGGCTCCCCCTCATCGAGATACGAGAAGCCCACCCCAGCCGGTTGGTCCACAAAGACAAATGCTGTCTCTTTATTCCAACCGTAGGGATTATATACAGTCCCATTACCATGTTCGTTAATAAGACAAGGGCCTAATTCCTGTAGCATGCCCAGCATACTCGAACCGCCGGGGCCACCCGTGAGCCAGAGAGCCAGCGGTTCGGATGCCGTGCTCGAGGCGGCATTCTCGGCTTTGAAGTACCAGAAGAACAGGTGCTTATGGCCGACATCCAGCCAACCGGTGTATTGATCTACGGGTGTATTGCAGAGCGTTGCGTTCTGGCGCTTGAGGCGGATGGAATGGTCGGGGGAGAGATTGCTTTGGTAGACGGTGAAGTCAGAGTGGGGTTGGTCTTCAGCCAACGGGATCTGTGAGATTGTGGCAAGAGCAGGGCTGAGGAGAGCTGGAAGCCAGAGTGTGAACTTCATAGTTTAGATCTATTATCAAGAATGCTCAAAGTCCAAGAAGGACGTTGTTGATATATTATCAAGTGGGGTGAAGGGTTCGCTTATGAGGGGGCTGGGGAACCAGGGGGATGATCGCCGACAAGATCACATGCAATGAAACGGTAACTGCACATTTGAGAGTCTGATCTTTGGCTTGCTATATAGCCATAAATTTCAGAGACTACTTTAGAGATAGGGAAGTTCTTCACGTAAGGTTGACCCACAACGTTGAAGTTTAACCAGGCTCGGCCGTTGGCTGTGCCGAGTGCTCAGGACCCCAGCCGCTACCCCTGCCGATACTTCAGGTTACACTCGGGCCGTAGCCTCGTGTTATCGACCTTCTCTGCCGATATACTTATTTATTGGGTAAGGATCTGATGAAGCCTTCGATTTAGAGGATGCCCTAAATTGGTGAAAATGAATCATACTCAGTGAAAATGAAACTGATGGTGAGGGGTAGTCATCTTATCGGGGGAGAAGAAACAAATGATTTTCCCTGCCGAATTAATCCCATTTGGTATTGGGCGCGAATCGTTTCGAGAGATGCACACAATTCGGAGATAAGAGGCAAATTGTTCAAGTGGTAAGATGGAGTGATATTCGACCGAAATGCTCTGCGCGGACGCCATCCACAAGAGGCAGGTATTATATGCAGGTCTCGGCCACTATTTTCAAAGTACATGGTGTCCGAACACCGTTCTGAGCTCCGTTCCAGAAGTCGTAGGAGTTCGGCAGAATTCGGGCCACACCCACTAACAACCAGGCACCAGAATTCCTATTTCTACGGTCGATTCGAAACGCGTAAGCGTTAATCAAAAGCATGTTCTTCTTTGAATATGCGATGCAAGATTCAAAGTACTCCTTTTATAATTGGATGAAATGGTATTAGGTGGGGTTGAAGAATTGGAAGCCTGGAGCTTGAAGAAGGCTTCGTCGATTGACACCAAAAGAAGATGGCTTGAGATGAAATCATAGGGATGAATATTAAAAAAATTAAGTTGTCGGCTGCCTAGGAATGATCGTGAATGCCGTTGGGATTTCTACATCAACGACAAAGAGCGAAGACCAAGTGAGACTCCCCGGCCCCCATTTGTGTCATCGCGCTCAGTATATGGCATATTTATAGAGATAATTGAACCTGAAATTCGGATTTGTGGCCATTCAGGGTTCCTACCTAGTTACCTATCTAAATTACTCCAGAGGCCAAAGCTACCAGCAGAAGATCCATAATTGACGCCCTCTCTATGAATAACACCTCCATAATCCCGTAGTCCATCTACCACTGCTTATAACAATCATAAAACGGACTAAAGTTAAAAAGTTAGCATGTATCCCAACATCAACTCAAGAAACAACTCACTCATCTGGGCCTCTCCACCCAACACACTTCCAACAATCAAACAAATGACTCGGATCATACACCCCCTTAATCCCCACCAACCTCTCATAATTCTCCCCAAAAAACGTATCCTCCCACTCCACCTCCCCCCAACTCGCCTCATTAAAATACGCCCCACCCCCAAGCGTCAACTCCTTCAACGGCCCCAACATCCCCAAGAATCCCTCAACGGCAGCCTCATACACATCCGGCCCCAACGGCTCCTCCCACTCCCCCACATGTATAACATGCCACAGCGCATCTCTCCACGCCGGATGCGCAGACGTTTTATGGTCCGCATCTGGATTACTGAGGGGAGTTTCGAAAACGACTTGTGTGGCCGTGAGAGGGAGCAACGTGCGCGCTGTCTCGATTCCGTAGAGAACGGCGGAGACGAGCGAGGTTATGGTCTCGGGAGTTGTGAAGAGATGGCGGGGCATGAGGCGCGAGGAGAGGAGTGAGGAAATGCCTGCTGGTTCGGTTTTGCGGGCGTCGGCGGCGGAGATGGAGAGGTAGTCTGTGTAGGAGGGAAAGGAAGTGTAGTTGTTTTGGGTGATTGAGATATCGGACATGTTGCTGACGAGTTGGGCGAAAGCGGAGGTGGCGGATTGCAGTTTGGTGCCGTTGTCGTTGTAGGGGAGGACGAGGCCGAAGGATACGTGGGTGGGGTAGTAGTCTGTTCCTCCTGTGACTAGATCGGCGGACCATGAGAGTTGGTTGCTAGCATGTGCTGTCAAGATTTTCCTGAGCGTTGCCTGTTGAGTAGCGTTGTCTCCGTTGAAGGTTGCGGTGAAAGTGTAGGTATGGATAGGTAAAGAAGGGTACACTTGAACTCGATATTTGATGAGAACAGCATAAGTACCTCCTCCACCACCACACATAGCCCAGAAGAGATTAGGGTCATTGCACTCATTGATAACGCGCACTAGTCCATCCGCTGTAACGACTTCGAATTCCACTGCGTTGTCGACCATTAAGCCGTATGTGGTTGTGAAGTCTCCTACTCCTCCACCTTGCCCGAAACCACCTGCGATGCCGACACTTTCTTCGTAGCCGCCCGTGATATCCATACCATGCGAATTGAAGAAGCGATATGCTTCTCCTGCAACGACTCCAGCGCCCATCTCACCAACATTCTTTCCATTGGCCGCAGGACAATTAGACGCAGTGAAGTCCTGGTGAAAGTCCATAGTGTTCAAGTTATGAGTCCATATCGCCAAGGAATTAGGTACCATTGAACGTCCAAAGAAATCATGGCCCGTATTCTTCACACTAATACGGATATTATGTTCCTGAGCAAATCCCAGAGCAGCCGAAATATGCGACGCGTTGCGAACATCGACGTAGTATGCTGCCAGTCTTCCCAGAGAACAGGTTGGATAAAGTGTTTGTGCCGGATCTTCTGATAGCAAAGAACAACCGGATGTACCGCAAGCCTCCCAAACTTGCCAGTAGGTTTCGCCGTAAGAATCTCCTCTGGGGATGCTGTTGTTGTAATTGTTCTGCACCGCATCGCAAAGTGTTGTATCATGGTAGGTTGAGTTTTCGTAGCAAGGCGCACCAAGGGGGACTGTTTGATACAAGTGACCATCGATGGTCTGGTTCAGTTGTTGCCATTCTTGTGACGATGGCCAGCACTTCTGACCAGGTCGACAATTGAAACCAGGATCGGTGAGCGTGGGGGCCGCCAAGGCGAGGGAACAGAGGAGAGACACAGCAAGAAGCATTCTACTGGTTCTATAGTATGCCCAATATCTTCAGACGGAGGTGAAGAATCAATCAGAGCTGGTAGTGTCTGCCAAAGGAAGCATATTGAGAGCTCTGAGATGCCTTTATATGCCATTCTGCCCTCAAATCTGAGAGCTCTTCACCTAGCCCAGCAACGTGGACGTCATTAATCTGGCTGAAAGAGGTATTTCGATCGAAAAGTGAGATGTTGAAATTAATAATACGTGCATATTGTGGCGGGAGCGACGCGGGTATAGAACAGGTAGAGATCAGACGGAACATTCTTTGGCTCGTAAGCACTCTAAAATCGGTTCAAATTGTCTTCGAATTTATGATTGCGGCTGAGAGATCGTCGTTGGAGTAAGCTCCGCGTGTCTTAAACTTCGAGATGTTGTCTCCTCTGGGACACCCGTACGCAGTGACTAAGCACAAACGAAAATAATCTGTTTGCAGAATACAGGAAGTCTCAGCAACTTTTGAGGCAATGCGTCGTATGATTTTTTGGGATGGTGGGTCACAGAGCAGAGCTAACGGTACTGCTTTTGACCCAGGACACGTTGAAAATCAGTGCACATTATGCACATGTTCCAGGATCTATGAACTGACAAGTGTTCATCGCAGACTCTCACTCTTGCTTGGAGTAGAAGAGAATTCTCATCTCTACAAGCTACACTTGTGTGCTTGTGAGGACACGTGGACAGATATCGGACTGCTGAAGTCTTGATTTCCACTTAGAAAGCAGAAATAGGAGCGACAAACGTGACTTCCTTCTAATCTGAATCTTAAAACATTCAACGAACCATTGGAAGTAGCAAACAACCCGAAGACGCACTGAACACGATCACTCGACCACTCGTTTCCAAGAATTCGAGAGATCGTTCTTGCCCGAATTGAGCGCATGTAACGTGACCATGACCTCGGTGCATCCAGACTCTAGATCTTCTTCAACTTTGAAAAATTTCCAAGAGATAAGTCAAGTCTGAATTTGTCGCCCAAATGAATTGTCATAAGAGGGATTCAACAACCTTTCCTTGCGTCTCACCCCCAAGTCAAGTCACCTGATATCTTCCAAATCACGCATACCACAAAATGACATCACACCTCATACACACCAAAAATAGCAATCTCCTTCCCTCGCCCTTTTCTCGGAACAAACCTTATTCCCAAAAGTCGAGACCGACTTCGACCATATCCACATCCGCCTGCTAACATTTTCCTAGTCCAGTCCAGTTTAAGCTTTCCCTCTCTGGCATTTCCCGAGAATTTCAAGTGAGTATCGGGTATAAGCTTTCGCGTTGTTTTCGGCAGTTTCTAACTTCCTTGTACGGTATCGGCATGTGGAATGAGATGGAGGGCTGTGCAGCTTTTTGGAATTTCGCTTGCTTGGCACATGTTCGGCTTTTCTAGAGTTTAAGTGGAGTAGTTAATGAGGTGCGGCGAATACGGGCCATGAGCCATGATGGAATGGCGCTTGAAGGTTTTTTGGCTTGCTTTACTGTACAGTACAACGACAGAACTGCCGACTTCCTGCAAAGCCCGTTGTTTTGTGGGGGAAACAAAACTGCTGGAACAATCTCGACCCACAGAGGGCTTCATCACAACATCTGCTGAAACTCAGCCTTGTGGATGTCCACGACGACTTGGTTGAAAGGAGGTGGTGGGGTACTGTTGTCGAAGCAGGAAATACGGCCACGAGGCTCCGAGAATAGCTCTTCAGCTCTACTGGGATTACTGTATGCGGGTCTGTCGCAAGCGCATGAAGATACGATACGACCAGAAAGGGAGGATCGTGAGACAGATTTGAGGCGATGAGTGAGGCTGTTTCAATGCCGATGGCAAGATGAAGCGGTCTTTCTCTTGGCTCTCGTCTGATCTTGAGAAGGGACTGAAACAGCTACCGTGGGCGATTGAATGGATGAGCCGCATCGAGGATTGAACCGTAGATATTGAATCTTTAGATCCAGATAGATTGTTCCCCAGATCTCGGCCCGTGGTTCACTGGAAGGCTCTTCAATTATCCAGCAATTAGCAAAATGCTCACCAGATCGTCGGTATCATACTATCGCCGCAGATTGAGCCCTCTGCCGATATCACAGTTTGATAATGTCTCATTGTCTCTCATTTCCTCCACGTCGGCCCCTCAATCCGCAGAATGCAGTTTTGGCATGCAAAACACTCTCGGTCAACTCTCTCTTTCAAGATGAGTCCCGCGCTGGCAATCATAACCTCCTCCAAGGCATTTTTTGAACCATGAAACGAAAGACTCTATTTTGGTGAAGACGTTTCTCTATGCCGTAGGAGGAAAACCGCTAGAAGTTTAATGGAAGAACCGAAGAACAGACGGTTTTAGTCCACCTTGTAGCTGGGCTGTGGATGCTAAGTCAGCAGATCAGTATTCCGATTTAGCCAATCACGCTCAATCGGATTTTGGCTATTTCGGGGGGAACTCGGGGCCGAGTGGACAAAAAACAGGTGTGGACAGAGACCAGGAACACCTGGGAAGTTTTGGCCTCAGCGCTCCACCAGCTCAACAGGCCTGGAAGTGGCATAGACTTTCTGCAGAGGTCTTTGCCACGCGGCGGATCGGAGCAGTGAGGATATACCGGCTCCTGGTTGGCCAGCCAGGGGGACTTTGAGGCAGTGCATTATTGAGGCGTCTCACGAAAATCAGCGCTGAGCGAGTAAAATGGAGGAAGCGACACGAGGCCGTGCAACAAATATGAAATCATGTAATCCCCCCCTAGGGTTTTCCGACTGTCCGATGTTCTAAAGTACTGTCTGTTCGCTCTTCAAACACTGATTGTCTCTTACCCTCTTCTTCATCTATTCGAGTTGAGAGCCGCTTCACGCCACATTATCAGCCTGTGTTGCTGACCCGATTATTTTCTCAATTCATCCATCGCATCGCATCGCCTTCCCCATCCAGCTCATCCCTCAGGAATAATACCGTAACCGTAACCAGAACCGTAATACGACGGAGAACACGGAAAACGGACGAGTGCTGTGCTGCGCATTCAGTAGTACTGGTCGCTTAGCTCCCGGACTTCACAACGGGGCCAAGTTCCGTGCATTTGAACGCGCGTCGCCTCTCACCCCAAGCCCCCTGGACCCAAGCCTAATACCAGCCAATATTCCCAATCTTCTCCCCCAGGCACCCAATCTCCTCTTGACCTCCACCTTGCCCGCCCCCATCAAACAACACCTTCGCTCACAACAGATCACGAACCTCTGATCATCAACCCACAAACAACTCACCGAGAAAGAAACACTTCGACTCCTCCTCTTCTGAGTACGAATACCTTCATCGAGGCCACAATGACGACCTCATCTCAACAATCATCGTCCACCATGGCGACCTCCAATTCTCAGGCTGGATGTCTTGATCCTTTGGACTCATTAATCGACTTCTCCGAGTATGAGCAGGTGTCTTATCAATCACCATCTATCTCACCGTCCGCCACCAAGAGCGAGTTCACAACCAGACCGGTATCAAATACACCACCAACATTGCCAGCATCAACAGGCAACCTGTCCGGACCGAGTCACAATTATGATCTCTACCGCCAACAGACCGGCATTCCTCAAGGAGCCGTTGCTAATACGTTGGCCGTCAACTCAACCAACTCCCACATCAACAGTCAGTATGGATTTAGCGATGGATATCTGTCCGGACTGAGCCCAAGCGATGAGTTCGTCGACTTCAACACTGCTCCATCAAGGAATGGATCGTTCAACCCGTCTGATATCGACATGGAATTCGACTCGCCCAACAACGAACCGGCATTCTTCTATCCCGATCAATCATCATCCGACTTCGTTGACCCATCTGCGATTGGTGCGTCCAGCAATGGACTTCCAGCTGCCTCTGTCCTCCCAACCCAATCCAGCAATGTCGGCCGCCTCTGGCCTGGTATGCATCAACAACAAGCACTTGCAAAGGCTCAAGCGCAACAGAAGCAACAGCAAGCAATCATTCAACAGCAACGACAGAACGCTGTGGGTGGACAAGCAAGGCAATCGTCGCAAAGACCAAGGGGTTCTCACCCACCAACGGATCCTATCGTCGAGGAGAAGATCTCCCAACTCCTTAACTCGATGAGACAAAGCAGTGTTGGTACTGACGACAACGACGCACACAATGACGGCCACATGTCACAGGCTCATCGTATGCGCAAGGACGAAGAGGAAATGGACGAGGACGAGAGATTGTTGGCTAGCGAGGAAGGAAAGAAGCTTAGCAGCAAGGAGCGACGACAACTCCGAAATAAGGTTTCCGCCCGCGCTTTCCGCTCAAGAAGAAAGGGTAAGAACATCAACCTGTCTTCGAAAAAACATTTGCTAACATTTCACAGAATACATCAGCCAACTTGAAGGAGAGATAGCCACCAAGGTCAACGAGAACCAAGACCTCAGATCCACGAACAGAGCCTTGATGGAAGAGAACACCCGCCTCTCAGACCTCACCCGCATGCTCCTCTCCTCACCTTCCTTCTCCGGCTTCCTGGACACCCTCTCCCAAAACCCAGCCGCCGCTCAAACCGCTCAACAAGTCACCCAACCCCGCGTCGAGCAACAACAGCAAGCACCACAGCAAGTTCGAAAGGACGTCAACCCCTACGCCGTCCAGCAACGCATGCAGCAACAGCACATCGGAATGACAATGATCCCCGAGCATACCATGGACTTCTCCATGCTCGACCTCAATACCGATGGAGCCTTCTCCTACCAACCACAAGTCTTCTCTGTCCTCAGCCTTCCCGAGGCAACCATCGACACTGAGCTCCTCTCCGGCAAGTCGTCCAACTCATTCACCGCTCTGCCCAGTGATGATGAGAAGGTCGAGATCCCAGCCATTGAGCGCGTGCCTGAAGCCGCTCCTGAGGAGGCACCAGCTAAGGCTGTCGAGGTCGTGGACGAGGAGTTCGACTCCGATCCCATCTTTGCCCTCTACGCTTCTCCTGCTCCATCCACCGCTGCCACCGTATCTGAACCTGAATCTGAACCTCAAGACTTCTCCTTCGACTTTAGCACCATCGACATCACATCCAAGCCTTCACACTACGAACTCATCGTCTCAGACGGTTCATGCATGAGAAAAGTCGATCGGCTAGCAGCTGAAATGGACGCAGCAGTCGAACGCTTAGAAAAGCTTACCATGAACTTCTAGTCGCTGGTCTAGGACGTCGGTTGATTACATTTTGCCGCGGTTTAGCGTTCCCTTGTTTATATACTACTCTTGTGGTGGTGTGGCGTTTTTATATTACAACAAGTTTGTTCCTATGTCTTGATAGCTGGATAGGATTTATGGGATTCGGAGTGATGGGAGAAATTTAAAGATGGGTTGGAAAGGAATGAATTTTATGATGATCTCTACTTTCAATTTTTTCTTTTTTTTCTTTTGAGGATCGGTGTTAAAGTATAGGGTGCTTGTAGATAGAACAAGTCTCACGAAATCCAAAAACACTTTTGAAAAAACACTTGCTGTCTTGTAGTGACCCATATCATCTTTCTCTTGATCTCAACTTGTCAACCATGCAAGTGGAATCCTCGCATGGTTGAGGGGTATTTTCACCTGTGCCTTACTTCCCTACGCGCTCCAACTATATATTCCCTCCCTCCACCCTTCCCATTCTCGTCTTCATGACATCCCATACACCAGTGGATGCACAACAACATGTGTTTGCTTCCAACGACTCTATCATACACCTGTTCCCAAAAGAGCCTCCCAAAGATGATATAGAAAAGCATCCCTCATTGCACCACCAAAATTACAAGAACGTTTTTTCAACCGACGATCTTATTATTTCGACAGCAACCCCATTTTTAGCTCTGTTTTCATTCACTGCTTCCTGCACCCTCTCTAGTTTAACTCTCTACAAAAAAGAAAACCTCCGACAGGTCATCTGTTTCCGCGACTCCAAAACCTGGCACCAACGCAACATCACAATTTTTCGTCCACGCTCATACTTGCTTGTAAGTAAACGCTATCTGCGGATTCTTTCTTATATATATCAGCCCCCAACGCAATTTCCAGTGGATAGGTTGGATGGAGCGCTAAGCAGGGGCTTCCGTCATATTTTGTGTTGTGAAGGATCTATATCTTCTCTTCAATTTGACACCTCTTGTTCACCAGGAAGTCAATAACCGCAATTTGAACAATATTGGTTGGTTGGGCACTCCCTAAATACTTATACTTCTTTGCAGTCTCATGACCTGCAAGAATGGACAAGAACTATATTCACATTTGCTAGTCTCGTGGGAGGATGCGGTGGTATGAATGAACGACTATGCTATTTGACAGCAAACTTCTTTTCTGGCGGGGTGATGGGTGCTGCGGGGTGAACCTTTTGAGGGGGTTGTTTATCACTACGTGGTCTGAGGAAATATACTTATGTTTCACAGCAGAGCACGGCTGTTTTGCCCGTATTTACGTGCATCTTTCATCGGCTGCTTGGTTGATAGATGGTTTTCTCCTCAGCTTGTTTTTGTATCTATTCCACCCCACTGTCTGAGCTTATGCATTCACTTTGTCTCTCCATCTGCCCTTTTCAGATCAGATGTGTATAAAAGTCCCTCCGTGGGCGGCTGTTTGAGAATGTCAACCAAGATACCATATATGCCTCGAACTCATATTTCCGTGTCGCGCACCTCTCCCCTTCGGGCGGTCGCCCATAGTTTCAGAGCTTGACCTAGGGCTTCTTGGCTGATATGTTCCATGCTCTATCCCTCACTCATCGCAGCCCGAAAATAACAATGAACGTATGAAGTCCATGACAGCAAACCATTGGGCTTTTCATTCACCGCCATTCAAATTTCACGCCTCCCCAAGAACCCAACCAAGCTACAGCACTTCCAACAAGAAACTCTCTTTCACCAGACGCCCGTTTAGCAACCCCCCCAAGAACAGCATGTAATCAGCGGCTGTAAAGTTGACACCTGTGAACCGGCATGATAGCTTCTAGGAGAACTTTATACCTCCCTCGCTTCCCCACCGTTCACTCCTCACGTGTATGTCATTCGACCTCGTTTCTCAAATCATTCTGAAGGACTATAAAAAAGCCACAGAGGCGAGGAAATCGACACGTGCAAGCTTTGCACCCGATGGACTACAGCCATGGGTTGCGGATTCATTCCGCAAGCATGAGAGTCAAGACAGGAGAAGACTGAGGATGGATTACTGACCCTGGAATTTCGGGGCGGAGCTTGGGAGATTGGTGGGTTGGGTATTGAATGATTGACTGAAAATTCTCCTGACAGCAATGTCTCGAACAACCGACTGACCTAATTCGAAACCTCCTTCCCCTGGGGTAAAGATTCATTTATATCATGGTGGGCAGTTTGCAGAACCTCCCTGCTAGTATTTATTATGGCTTCCTCTGGGAAGGGGAAGAACATCGTCGACGATCGTTCTTGAAAGGTGGTTTGGTGATCGAGGTGATTTGGATCTTGAGGGGTTTTTATACCTTTGAACTATGTGCTCGGTTGCCATATTGAATTCGATACCGGACTATGGTATAAAGACACCGGGCTAGGCTTAACTTGAGATCTGAGAGGGGGAAGCGCAAAGAGCAGATTTGGGGACACATGTGTGTGGGATCGACCACGCCAGCCGTGAGTACCCTACCGTCCGATTCCTCGATATTGTATTGGCCTTTCCAGTCTCCCTTATCTCTAACAACTACGCTCACGAGCATTCATCGACTGCCTATTTACCGACAGCAAATGTCCCCCACGACCGACTGTCTCTCCCCCTCAACTTCACTTCACAAGCTCAGTTCCTCAAGCACAAGACCCCCATGAAAACCCGACGCTCTCTCCTTCGACATAATATCTTGGGTCCACTTCCCACTACAACGATTTCAGTGGTCGCAACTTCTTCTAGACATATTGATGAACGAATTTGCCCAGGTGGCCCTTGTTCTTCTCTAGTGGTGAGTGGTCAATCGTGGGGTTTTATACCCCGATATGTTCTTCCTGGGATGATTCACTTGAGGAATTTGTCATTGGTATAAATACCCTACTTTCCTTCTCGATTTCTTTTAACAGTATCGGAACGAACTCTCGAGGTCACAGGTACGACAGGCATGGGTCCCTCCGACGATTTCCCTTTTCTGCAGCATTGAAATTTCATGTGAGATGCTGCTTCACTAGTTTATACTATCCCCTTTCCTTCTCACTTGAACTCGGCTTTGGATTGACCGCAGATTTCAACGAACGTAAGGTTACTTGACAGCAAATAATACTTCCACCAATTTTAGTAGTTCTTCTTAGTCAAGACCTCCCGAATTATTTCAATGTATTTCTCAGCCACACCCGACCCCTTCAAGTTTGCCTCCACAACAAGCCAGGCAGACATGTAGCCGATAGCTCATCGTATGTTCATTCTGATTATGTCAATCAAGCAAGCGATATATCTGCTTTTATAAGTCCTACCCCAGCCCCTACTCACTGACACGCAAGTCAACCAAGGGGCTAGCGAAAAGTATAAAAACGCCTCCCTCTCCCTCCCTTCATCTCGCAACCATCTCTCGTGTACCTGTCTATGTTCGAGGAACTTAGCTGCAAAGACTTTGTGGTCTTGGGCGCATATTCACTTCTTTAGGGAATTTGGAAGGAAGAAATTGAGAAAGTCTACATTTGCATGCCGAGTCGCTGTCGAAGGTGACTGAACAGCTGGAGGGGTCTGGCGGTGATTACACATTTGAACGACTATAGTGACTGAGTTGGGTTCATACATACGTTCGATCGCTTCTCATTGCTTTGTTCGCAAGTGCAGTCACTTTACGTACGAGCTAGCGCTGATACTGACAGACAAGTTTCGAAGCAAGTCTTGGGAGGTGGGATGCCGCAACAATGGACATGACCTGCTCCGTCAGTATCGAAATTATCTTTATCAGTCAGCTTTTGCCATGTTTTTTATAGCCCGTTGAGAAGGGGGGTGACGATTGGTGTATGATGTACTGTACCTGAACTGTGAAAGGAGAGCCTAAGGAGGGTAGGTATTCACTTATTTATGGGCGGTGTTTAGGCGACATGAAGCCTAAATTTGGTGGCTGATCGCTAATTTTCAGGGGTTAGACCCACTGAAACTTTCGCCCTTCAGCAATGTGTCTCACCCAGGCCTTCGGTACCCAGTCTCAGAGAATTTGAATCCCTTGATACCTTCATTCCATCCAGGTGAGGGGCAAACCCAGTCTCAGATTCCAAGACATCACTACAGAGGAAATTGAAAATACAGCACGATGGCCACTTCTCCTTTCAGACCCAATCGAAAACTTCGCACATCAGGTGGCAGTATTTTCAAGCAGCCGCCAGCAACGCGGCAATGCGTTCACTCACCTCCAGTATCCAGTCCCTGAACTGGCGCTTCATCTGGATCTCCACATTCCTCTTCATAGGCCTTTACCTGCTCGCCTTCGACAAACCCCCGCCCCTTCCAATTCCTCCCGATCAACTCCAAGGCAAAGCATCCCAAGAAAAGGGAACTGAGTCGGCGGTACCGACGCGCAAGAAAAATTCATGGGATGGGAGGTTTGATGATGTGCATGTTGAGGATCCGTATCCGGTGAGGGGCGAGGAGTATGATGCGCCGTTTGATGCCGTGCCAGGGAGGCAGAGGCCGTTGGGGGAGTGGAAAGAGCGGGCGGAGAAAGAGAAGGCTCTGAGATTAGGAGATGATAAAGGGGAGAAACAGAAAGGAGGTGGAGATGGTCCGAAAAAGGATGGTCCGAAAGCAGAGACGCTGAAGGACGAGAAATCGAAATATGAGAAGCCAAAAGAAGATAAATCGAAGGAGGAGAAGCCAAAGGAGGCGAAATTGAAGGGCGAGAACATAGAGAACGAAAACCCGAAGACTGAGAAGTTAAAAGATGAAGGCCTGAAGGACGAGAAATCTAAGGGCGAGGAACTGGATGACGAAGAATTAGAGTACGAGAAAGCGCTGGACGAGCAGTTCAAGAAATATAAGCAGGATGATGAGCGTCTATCTAAGATCAAAGGTAACATAGAGGGAAAGAAGCCGAGTAATGATGACAAGACCAGACCATCTGAGGCAGACACGTCCGAGGAAAATTCATTAGAAGACGAAAAAAAGGCGAATATTTTCGATACAAAAGAAGGAAAGCTAATGGCACCCATCTGGAACGCATTGAAAGAAGCCCAGGAAAACGTAAGTCAACCTAAGATCCAGTAGAGCAACACACGCTGACAAGAATAAACCCCAGGGCCAAGAAAGAAAAGAAGCAGGGGCAGAAATGTTAGCTGTAGAAAAGATGCTGGGAATCATAGAAGACCCAGAAGTACCCGACGACGACTACATTGCCTTATGTCTAGCAGTCAAAGACCAAGCCGACGATCTCCCAGAATTCTTCATCCACCACTACCATCACCTCGGCATTCGACGTTTCTACATCATGGACGACAGATCCACGCCACCTCTATCCACAGTCAAAGAAGACTGGGGCATTCCTAGTAAATACATCACGTTCGACGAACAAGACCAATATCCTCGTGCCGGGGGTAACAGCGAGCAAATGGCGATTTACTCACGTTGTATGGAAAAGTGGAGAAGCAAACATGTCTGGATGGGATTCATAGACACAGATGAATTCATAGAAATGACATCCGACAACGAAACCCTGCAAGAAATGCTACACGGGTTTCAAAAGCGGAGTAACTTCGGTGCTCTCGCGATAAACTGGCGTATGCATACTTCCTCTGGCCATGAAGAACGGCAAGAGTCCGTACGCAAGGCATATGTTGATTGCATCTGGGACGACGATGAGAATGGTGGGGTAGCGTCGAATAATTCTCATGTGAAGGTTATTGTGAGGACGAGTATGGCTAATGGGCCTGTTGGGCCGCATATGTGGACTTTGCATCGCGGGTTCACGTGGGGAGAGCACATGGATATGGTTAACTCGCATGCGTTCAGAAATCCGATCACGAGGGATAGAATTGCTGTGCATCATTATGCGGGGAAGAGTAGGGAAGAGTATATTGAGAAGATGTTGAGAGGGAATGCTATGGATGATCCAAAGGGGGAAGGGTTCTGGGAGTCGTTGGAACTTGGGTTACCGAAAGTTTCTTGTCCGGAGATGGCGAAGTACGATCCCTAGAAGATAGGGTCGCGAACGGATGGCATTGTTGAGCGGCGAAGTAGAGCACCACATAGGCTAATCGTTGATCTAACGCTTTCCCAAGGTTAATTTGAAGGGTTCATCGTTTTGCAGTTTATTGACATTGTCTAAGACTACTCATCGGTTACGCAATACTTCTCTTCTCTCCTTAAAATCATCAGTGCAGAATTCGCAGTACTCGAACTTCGCCACATCCGGCTTCTTCACTGGGTACGGATACAATCCACAAGCCTTTCCACGCCGAGTCGTCTTGTCACATTTGGGCTCCAGAGACCAATAATTGCATTTGCAGAGCACAAAACATATCAGGATATGTTTGCACATTTTCGGTCTGGATGGGGCGGACTTGGGTGTTGCAGATTATAATTTATCAAGCGAAGAGGAAAATGCTTTGTGTTATTCACGTATTGATTCATGATTTATAACTCGATAATGAATGTTCCATTGTTTACAATGAGTGGCGAGTTGCTCAGAGAAACTTCCCGGAATCCGTAGATGCGACAGAAATCCCGAGATCACATGCTAAGTGTTCCTTAGATTCCGCTCACAGCTGCTGAATTAATAGAAATGGCAGGTGCTTGTTTAGCTAGTTTAGGGCAGGTGTGAGTCAGTTTCAAAATTTGCTCTAGTACGTATGTTCTTTCCGTGAATGAAAAGGGGAGGGGACCGAGGCCAAATATGGTTTAGCTCCCGCGAGTTTCCAGCTAGCAAAGTCTCAACAAGGATCAGGTATTATATCATCGTTTAAGAAATTAGGTTCAAAATCCTTGCTCACATTTGGTCTCAAAGAAAGCTTGAAATAATTTGCTGGACATCTCAGGTTCATGTGAAGTAGATTTCTATAGGCAGGATATGAAGTTCCAGGTTACACTAGAACGAATTTACTAAATATTACATAGCACTAAAATAGGAAGCCTGTGACAGTTACTCTTTTCTCTCCCTGTTTTGTTCTTGTTCCACGCCAATTTCGTTTCCTGAAATATTCTCGGTAGTATCACAGCGGTTGATAGTACTCGTGTAATACCCATTCCGTTGTTCCATTCCCCTCTCTGTTCTCTTTATTTTTCGGCGGGTCCATCGTCGCCTTCGACAACAGAACTTTACGAAATATTTTCGGCGCCACTTTTCTTCGGCTTGTTCTTCTTCACAGAAGTCGCATCTGTTGTTGAGAATAGCAAGCCTGCGAGGTTCGGATTTTACCGGACAGTTGACATCTCTTTTATTGGCTTTCACGCAGCGGTTGACGTGAGTGGTTATACAACCACATTCTTGGTCTGGATGGAGGGGAAGTCAGAATTTCATTATCGAACACTCGTTTGTCTTTAAAATATTTCGAATGTCAAGTTTTATGCGGGTCAGAAACGTTCAAGGTAAATGACTTACGTTCGCGCAAGTAATATTTACACATAAGGAAATTATCGGCCAAGGAGGGGCCGCTGGTAAATTTGACTTGGAGATGCTGCACCAAGGAAAGTTATAAAATGCCTCCAAATCGAGATTAAAAGTTTGTGGTACAAGATTTTTCAAGACGCTAGATAAAGACTGATTCTTAGCCGCTATATAGTAGAACACTGTGAAGTGACATTCGCGGCTGGTTCCGTAAAGTAGCACTAATGACGTTCTAGCATTCGCTCAGTCAGGGCCTAGGATCAAAATTACGTGGCCAAAAAGATCAAAGTTAAATTTCGAAACTTTTTGATCCTGATCCCACGCAAGAACGACACAAGACATCCAACAGACAGTATGGTCAAGATATCGCGGACCATTTGCACAGCAGCTATATCTGTTTGTCTCCTCCTCGTAGGATACACATACTACTATTAGTCATATTTGCCTCCAGAAAAAATCCATAATGCTCAACTCGGAGTCTTCAAAAGGCGCTCCGCGAGCGCGGGGCTACCTCCATCAGTACTCGCCAAATTTCTAGCTTTCGCTCACCTCGGCCTTCGATATTTCCTGAGAATATTTCTTCTCGTACGAGACCCTCTTGATAGTTGATTTAAAAATGCTGACACAGATCCAGCATTGCGGATACCACATTCCACCTCCGTGCTATCTGTGTATCCTTATATCTCATATTTTGTGGATAATATTTGGACCTAAAAAGCCAGCTCGTAATGAGATATTGGTTCTGGCCTTCTCACTGGTTACACCATCATTCGAATATGATCGAGAGACTCCTAGGAACGGGCATGAGTATAATATAAATGGTGCATATGAAGTTAGTTGCACCTGCGGTCGCAACACTCCGATAATTGCTCCCAGATCAACAGTAAAGAAGGTACCCGAATCCAGAGCTGCTGGTCAAATCCACGGAAAAGGACGAATCAGAACTCAACATCTTGCCTTCATCAAGAGACGACTAATATACAAGAATGTTCGAAATTATCCAGTCATCAGAGCCAGGAGAATCAACATTTATAGCCGGCGAAAACCCGAATCATATACCGAAGTGCGAAGGGCACCTCGCAAGCCTTTCACAAGAAATGCTACTTGACTGCAATGTAACATTGAAAACCATGAAGCCACTCAGCAAGTCAAAAAGATGGATGTCTAGCTCACTTGATGCGAAGAGTTCATGACCGCACCGAAGGTATATTCAACTTGGGAAGTGGACGCCAGCCCATGGGGAGGATCTAGATCTAAAATAGTAGGAAATATACCCACGTTCAGAAAATGAACCCGGGGGATGTATCGTTAAGGCTAAGTCGATGCCAACGAATCCCAGCTATGCTAGTATCGATTGACTTGAGCGACTTTCGTGGATTGTTTCAACTGGGCCGTACTGAACATTGCACTGCTTAAATTATTGAAAGGTTCCGATAATTGAGCAAGTCCTACATTTGAGCTGTAGCCCATGGGATTTGCCCTTTCACCTCCGAGTAGCAGATGTGAAATCGTGGATGTGATGAGCAGGCCTGCACTTTTAAAATTCGTAGTAATAGTACGAGCTTGACCTAAATCATTGAAAAGTGGATTTGGAACTGACTTTATCATTTATTCGATCACCTCTATATTTTGTGCTCTTTCAAGTGTTGTACAAGCCCAGTGATGTGCGCAGCGTGAAAGGATTCCCAGAGCGCCATTCTCGCATGTATTCTACAAATTTGCCTTCCACACACTCTCCCACTCTTCAACTTTTGCCAGAAGTTCTTGCTTCCTCTCGTCGTCGCACCAACTTCCCTCAATGGACCCCGTTGCGATAAATTTCCATTCTTGCAGACTCAGATCGAATGAATTTTGCAACGCACAGTAGTTATCCAAGATGTAGCCACCAAAGTATGCAGGATCGTCGCTATTGACGCTGAATCGAACCCCCTCATCCAAGAATTTGCGAATAGGCAATTCACTGACTTTGGTGACACATCGAAGTCGCACATTACTCAATGGACACACAGTAAGCAACGTCTTGTCTTCCGCAACCCTCTTCAAAAGATTCTCGTCATTAACCAGCCGGATTCCGTGATCGATACGCTCGGTTTTGCAGATATCTAATGCCTTGGAAATATATGTCGAATCGCCTTCCTCTCCAGCATGAGCGGTTCTCCTGATACCAGCCGCAGCCGCCGACTCATACGTCTCTCTGAAGATTTCCGGCGGGTTCCCAACTTCGGCGCTATCCAATCCAATGCCGGCAATTGTCCCGTTCGAGAAATGGCCCAGAGCTGTAGCTTCTTTGTATGTGGCCCCCGCCTGTTCCGGTGACAAGTGTCTCAGGAAACACAAGATCAACTTAGACGTCAACCCAAAGTCTTTCTCAGCCCTAGCTTGTCCTGCCACAAGTCCACTCACAACTATGTTGTATTCTATACCCCTCGCCGTATGCGCCTGCGGATCAAAGAATATCTCCGCGTGGTGAACCCCATCCTTATGTGCTTTCGCAAAGTATTCGTAGGCAAGCGATTCGAAGTCGGAGGAGGTGATTAGCACAGACATACCAAGGTAGTAGTAGTGCAGGAAGTCAGTGAGGGAGGTGAAGCGCTCGTATCTCGCCTCGAGGGTTTCGGGGGACGTGAAGGATTTGTCGTTTTCTGGCTTGGGCAGAGCGATCTTGTTACTTTCCGCGAGGCGGAACAGCAGAGAGGGCGATAACGAGCCTTCAATATGGAGATGGTGCTCGCATTTTGGAAGTTCCAAGAGCATCTGGTGCATTTTTGCCTCGCACTCGCACATTTTGATGGATCGAAATGAGTGGACGAAGGAGATAGGCAACCAAAGAGGTATGTGTATTTATATGAGGCAGTGAATAACAGAAACGATCTATTGCAAAGATTCACCCCTTTTTGGAGGTTGACTGGTTGTGCTTGAATACATACACCACGAATGAATTATGAATTTCGTTCTGGATTCAATTCCAATGAGGGGTAAATTGCACAAGCCTAAAAGAATGGGGGAGATGCAGAATGAGATAAGAAATGGATGCTACAAACTGAACCTTTGAGAAACAAATAATGCAGTACCACAAGATAGAGACCTTGACTCGGATTGTCGTCGGGCAATTGACATCTAAAAAGCTGTGAAAATCCGCAAATATTTGATTCTGCCAGTATATTTCGAGGTTTTCGAGGCGGTGAAGAGTGGAGAAATGTAGGACCGCGGCGGCTTCCGCTGCAGGTCCAGCAAATAGTTTGCCCCTCCTTCCTTCCTTGAGGCGCCGTCGTTATTTTTCCTCAAGGACATTATTCGGGCCCCGAATACGGATTGGTCTCGAAAGAATACCGATACGCCGAGGAGACACTGTACTCGAGTAGGCAGCTCACGGTCGCGTCCCTGTCAAATGCTGCCAAGACATCAAACGTCAAACATCCGCTCATCATGGCTTTGCCCTTTCTACTCCGTGCGGCGGGAAAGTAGTCGAAATTTCCTTCTTGGGCTTAGACGATACGTCTTGGACAGTGCTCACCCTGTCTGACGAGCAATGAGAAAGCTAGGACTCCTTGGGGGACCCTGAGATTTGGTGGTACGTTAGGACTCAGAAGCCAGGTCAGAGCTTGACATGTCTATTTTTTTATTTGCCTGTCGACATATCGGTGTGATGTGGTAAGTCTTGCGAATGATCTCCGAAGGGGCATCTGCCGAGACTCGAGAGAGCGAGTCGCGCAACGCGGGATTGTTGTTATCGTCAGTATGTACTGATGTACGGTACGGTACGGGTTATGTGGGAACACTTGTTCCTGGACCCTGGGAAGTAGGCATGAGCCGAGCTTAGAGCAGCAACTACCTACCCAGTCTTGGAACGGCGTATCGGGGAGTATTTTTTCGTTGTCCTGGGCGGTGGCTTACAGGGGCAATCCTCTTCCTTGCAGGACGCCTTCGACGAACTTCAATAAATAAAAATGCGCTTGAGGCGGTAACTGGAATGGCTTAGCCAAGTGGAAGTGGTCTCATCAGCATTTATTTCGGAGTTCTGACCATGTGGTCTTTTCGAAAAGAGGGACAACAAAGCGTCTTCGACGACCCCGCAAAGCTGCCAGGCTCGCAGGATCTTCCCAATATCTGGGAGGCCCCATGGCCAATGTGGTCAAAATGTCCCTGCCTCCCCGGCTGGTGGAATTATATTCTTCATGGTTCTCTCGGTATGAACCCTTATGGCCTGCGGGGCTTTGAGCGGCGAGGCTGCGGCCAGACCAAACTTTGGCCTGACCCTTCGGGGCTGTCATCTCGTTTCAGAATGGCCTGCGGGAAATCCCACAGAGTCTTAATCTAAATTGCGCAGTTGATCCACAAAGTGGAGACTTGGAGATTCAAATGATCGAATCCGAATCTCTGTCATTTTTTACTAGATCTCTTTCTAAGATCGCCGTTGACTTCCCGTGAAACACAAAAGAAAGTCTAGTCGCCTGAAAGCCAAATCTTGGTAAAGCCCTGCTGTCAGCTCGGTTAGTCTACCGGCAGGCTTCTCAAAACCAGGACATCCCTTCCTCAACATCGGCAAGTGTTGGCTTTTGACATGAGCGTTTCGGTGGCCGGATCATCGGCGTCGTCTGAAAGAAGCTTCTGTGGACCCTACAAGCGTTCCGCGCCAGCTGAGGCTGTGCACTTTTTGCCAAGGTGCCGCCAATGAGAGTCGCAGACGTTCGGCCGTTTCGGGGATTGAAAGCAAACATTTATTATGGGTTTTGATTTATCGCCGAAGAGTGACGGTCGAACCTCATGTGGGAGAGGGACCGACTAGGGAAAGTCAAATGTCGTCATCTTCATGGAGCACGTCTGCTGGATTCTCCCGAGTCGTCGTTTCGCACATATTAATGCCCTACCCTATTGTCGGGAACCAACGAATCGACTCTTCCGTCGACAAATAGTGGTGACCAAATTCACTGAAGCAGCTTGTCAAAGATCGGCAATGCATCACCCACAGGTTCGGTTTCCCTTCGGATCTTTCCTTCTCCCTGCCGGGAATAGGATGGTCAGCACCGTACACTTCACAGGCTTGCCTCCTTGAGCTACTAGCTTAACGGTTTTGCTACGAGGACAGTTGATGCCCTAGAAATCACTCGTATGCCATGTGCTTGAAATACGACGTATCTAATCTTGGAACCTCGGTGTCATGCTTCTCGGGACTTAATCAGGATCAAAGCGGATAGGGTACAGCGGGTGTTCCACACCCTTCCTCGACTTTGCAGTAGAACAAACCTTATCATAGCATAGCCGAAGATCTTTGGTCTATTGAGATCTGGAAACATGTTGATCACGGTGCCCCTTGACCCTTTGGTATTATGCCAAGCCAAAAGCATGGCTCTGCCAAGTCATCAAAGACTACGCAGGGACAGGGAATAAGCAAGAAGAGTTACAACGGATGAAGTTGAAGATCTTCCTTTACAGTTCCATGGACATTCGATTAATTCGAAGCTTCACGACCTTCCCCCACCTTCACTCAACACGCGGGAGTGAATTAGTCTGATGTCCGAGTCCCGTCTTAAAGTTTGAAACAATATGGATTTCTTTAGAACTTGCTCTTATGCGTTGGACGCCCGTGTCCCAACTGGATAGGAACCTTCTTCGGGCCCATCGGTAGACGTCCATCCGGAGTTCATGAAGCTTCCATTTACAGGCGTATAAGAGCTTAATATGTCCTCAAAAGACCAAGTTGTCATGGTCCGACAGCCTGCAGCGAATGGGAGTCGAGGTTACTTGTCTAAACCAGCTATGTTAGAGGTAAGTTGCACCCGCATGGCTCACAGTCCTATTATTGCAGTAGTCGACCCAGAGTATGCGAGAGCAGGCTGTTGAAGAGCGGTATAGAAGGATGAAAGGGTTCCAGAGTCGGAGTGAGACAATAGATATTGAGGGGAAGACAGCGTCCCACGGTTCGTGCGCAATCTCGACGCAATTCGGTGAAGCAGACGCTTGATCTTGTGCTCTCATCAGGTGCGCGAATGCAATATGTATTGATGCATGCGGCAAAAGCAGAGTTTTACCATCGCTTTGAGCCTGCGGAACATAGACATCGTGAGATCGGTAACAACGTTTCACCGCTTGGTTGCTGCGGAGCTTCCGAAGCCATTGCGTGACTGGTTGCGGCAGTCGGGTCGCAGACGGGAGTCTGGAGGCGAGAAAATAAAATGTTTCGAAGCACCGGAGGAAGGAGCATGGGGCAGCTGCCATGCCCTAAGCCATCACCACGACCCTGCAAATCATCCCGGTTCAAGCTCCTCGACGCATCCAATGGTGGGCACTTGGTGTTCTGACCTTCCTGTTGAACATCATCCCCGAACGTCAAGCTTGGAGGGCTAGCCGCTGTCCAGCACAGACGCTCACACTTGCAGTCTTGCACAGCGCACTTGCTGTACCAGTACAGATTCTCCACGCGGGCAAGGCGTGTCAAGAAACCACCCCCACATGTGGCGACTACTGCTGTACTCACTAGGTTCTTGGTGCGGCCCCTAGCAGTAAGTAGTCTGTACGAAGGGTAATAGTCTCAAGTCTTTTCTACAGCGGCTCCACAGTCCACGCACAGCGCGTCCACCCTCCTCCGCAACCCTTCAAACCACAGCATGCAGCTGCGGCGTCCGCGTACTTGTTTGGTACCTTCCTCTTCCTTGTCACTATCGTCACTAGCCCTAGTCGATCCGAATCGGCCGGCGCTGAGGAACATTCCAGCCTGGATCGACCGCCGCCGCATGGCAAAAAGCAAAAAGGTAAAATGCAGAAATTTGAGGAGGTGAAACGCCAGGAGATGTCAATCTATTGCCGTATTGGGCACCTGGCTCTTCTTGACCACCTTCAGCAATGATCTGACGGTGTGAAAATCGGCTGGGAGCCTGAGACAGCGGCATCTTGAAGTTCAAACTCATATCATCTGCTCCATGGCCCCCAGTCAATAACACCTATCGTCAGGGTCCTGCCAAATACGCAAACGCCCTCCACAACAGCCTTGCATACATTATCATGCATCTTCGGCCTATCTGGCACTGCTGATCTTGGACACAACATGCTGTCGAGACATCCTCCGAAATCCCCTGGTGACATCGCTTCCACGAACCGTCCGCTGTAAAGAGCGTCGTCCTGTAAGGTTAGCAAGGATTTGCAACTCCCACGTCTTATCCGATTACCATTATTCCCAGTCCCAGCGTTCGCGCCTCTGCAAGCCAGGATTCAGAACGGTATCGCCTATTAACTTTCCTTGAAGGAACGCTACCCTCTAGCCAAGACGGCGCTGTGTAGCATTGCGCGAATATATACCTACCCACTACTGCCGCCGCAAAAGTGAGGACAACCACACAGCCTTCTACACGTGCCGTTGCATATTCTGACGTACAGTCGAGACGTATCGACGAATTCCGGCGAGACAGCTCCTATTGCTTCGCGATATTCGTAAGCCCTCTTTTCTTTGATGAGGCCACACCTGAGTCAGGACTCTTCTCTCCCGACCCATCGACTTTCTCTTCCCCTATCAACGGGCCGAACCTTTCGGCAGCGTGTACCGAAAAGAGATTCGAAGCCAGGCATTCATATGCAGCGAACGTTACAGAAACGCCCATTCCACGCCACGTCCCGAAACCATCTGCACGCGGAGCAGCAGCGTCCATTGAAACTGTGAAACAAATCCCCTGGTATGTTTGTTTAATCTATTTGATCGCCCCCTGGCTCCCAAAGTGCAAGAAGCGGCTCATCAGTACCGAGCCTGCTTCCCGCACGAGTTCCTGAAGCGTGCCATCAGCAATGCACATCATATCCCGGTGTATGACAAGAGTGTCTGCCGAACTGGGACCCAGGGGCAATCTGCAGTCTGCAATCTACAAGCTGTGATTCGCACTAGCAGAGGAGCCCTCAGTCCGTGTCCTGCCCCTGCGCCGCAGTCCTTCTGGTGCTGCAGTGGGAACAATGTGGATATTTCCCAACCACCATAACTTTACTGAAGGTTGAGTTTCCTCACTCTCTTCCCCTGAATGTTTCTGGCGCAGCATCCCTACCCTGCCGATAATGCGGGTGTCGAGGACGACGAATGCAAGGTTCATCCATCGCCGTCGCTACTTTAACGGAACAGCAAGGATGTCCGGGTAGCAGGGCAAGGTGTCCAGGGGGCCTCAAAAATATTCGCGAACTTGTGCTTCAAATGCTTGTAATTCGCTGCTTGGCACTGGATTACTCCAGATTTCCCAATCAGCCTTAAAGCGGAGCGCCAATCCTCGTGCTTCCGTCATATACCCTCCTGGAACCACCCGCGCCTGTGAAATCACTCCTCACATAAATTCATTCATTCAAGTGTCGGCATTTTTTCCCAATCTCAACACACTCGCACCACGCCAATATGATTTCGTCTCCCACACTCATCTATTCTTCAACCAACGGCATTCCTTCGCCATGCACCTAGCTGATCAATGCCCTGTCATAGAATAAAGCCCTCTCCGCTACGGATCAGCTGCCGACATCTGGTCCCTTTGGCTGTGGGTGTCGAGTGGGGTAGATTCTAGCCCGAACACGCTCAAGACCTGCATCGGAGCTTAGCAGCCCTGACGTTCCACCAAACTGCAGGCCGGCGGCGTCTCGCGGATCTCTCAGATCCTGGAGAAGAAGATACCACAGACCACTTTACTGAGCAATTCTGTCTTCTGACTAACAAAAAACTGTGCTGGTTATCCAGTTCTCTGCGGCCATTTAAATATCGCCTTATCGGACGTTTGCGGGGAGATTTGTTCCCCTTTCGAAGGACTTGACGGGTCAGCAATATTTCGTGCAATGAGGCTGGACTCCAAACGTCCACCTTTCACCTTTCTCCCTCTCGAGCCTCTATTCAGACCAGCTACACCCGTTAGTTCCATTTGGATAAAACTACAAGTTCCGGGCGTTGAAGATGGCGGGGTCATCGCATAATACATATTCAAGGTCTCCGATACCTTCCACGACATCCTATGACTCTTCGTCTGTCTCGTCCGCGGCATCACCTCGAAACCAAGGAGCATACGAAGGAGGGCTTATGGGCGCCTCACCTAGGCCGATGAGTGCACAGCACCCTCAACACATCAATCTACCGTCCGGTATACCAATGGGGCATGGTGCCTTCCAAAACTCGTACAGCTCCGCAGCAACTTCCCCAGGACCACCAGGAATGGATTCAATGGCTGCCTCTACTGGATCTTCGAGCGGCACGCCGGGGGCCTCTGGGTCGCAGATGTCCTCTGCAAATATGCAAGCGCAAAAAAGGGCCTATCGACAAAGAAGGAAGGATCCGAGTTGCGACGCTTGCCGCGAACGAAAAGTGAAATGCGATGCAACAGAGACAACAAGTTGCTCAGAATGCTCGAGCCGGAATGTAAAGTGTCAATTTACTAAGGAGACCAACCGACGGATGTCATCCATCAAGCAGGTACAAGACCTGGAAAAGCAGATCTCACAAGTCAAGAGAGAGAACTCCCAATTGCGGTCCATGTTGAACATGCGAGATGGACAGATGGATCTGGATAGCGATGGCCCACAGCAAGCCACCCTGCAATTGCCAGAAATCGGTTCTCATCCGACGAGAAAGCCACGTCCGCCGCCGCCTCATGATCTTTCGCGGGTTCGATCAAATATTCGCAATTTTGGCCGGGGTATTTTCAAGCCACCTGCACCCTACCGTCAAATCGGGTCACAAGGACCTTTCAATCACCCTCGCCCAGACCTGCCGCCGAAACATATGGCAGACCACATCCTTAGTTCGTATTATGCATCCATGCATATGATAATTCCAATTCTGCATTGGCCAACATTCAAACAGGAGTACGAAGCTGTGTATAAGGCTGGGAGTCTGCATGGTGTACCACCAGTATGGGCGTCTCTTTTCTTTTCTGTGTTAGCAGTTGGAGTTCTCTTCAGTTCAGATCCGAGCATACATCGGCCGCACAAAGGGAAAGAATTCATCGAAATTTCGCGCATGTTAACAGATTTATGGAACGACGAGTTTGTCATAGACCATGCGCGGGGAGCAATATTGACGAGCATCTTCCTCACCGAGTTGAATCTCAAGTCGGCAGCGTGGACTTGGCTTGCATCGGCGGTCCGAATCTCTCAAGACATCGGTCTTCACTGTGAAACTGGTCCGTGGCCAATGATCGAAGGCGAAATGCGACGTCGAGTCTGGTGGGGTATCTATGTTTGGGATCGGCACATGTCCCTCGAGCTTGGTCGACCTCTCCTCATTGAAGACGCAGACTGCGATGTCAGTCTGCCAGCAGCTATTGATGACCACTACATCCACGATAACGGAATGCTGGTCCCTAGTGGCGCTTCTCCTCTTACCAATTTCATTCTTCCTATCATCCACGTCGTACGTGCAGTCTCCCAGCTCATCAAGACGTTGAAGTCACCGGTCATCTCTCCCTCAACCCTTGCGACGTTCGATACCCACTTCAGCTCTTGCATGTCCTCATTTCCACCGGCCTGTCAACTTACTGCGAACGAGCCTCTGGATCCTCGTATGCTTGCGCCAATATGCCACCTTATGAATGCTCGACTTGTTCTCCATCGTCACAACCTGACCACTTCTTGTCCGCCTGAAGTCAGGATGAATGCGCTAGAGCAGTGCATACGGGCGTCTTTGGAATCTGCGAATCTTTTTGCAAGAGCAATGGCCGCGTCAACTTCCTCAAATTCAGCCACCCCTCCGCTTGGGCCGACAGCTAATGCGATGACTTGTACCCATATTTGGCGCTGTACATTATTCCTCCTGTTCGGAGGCCATTTTGACGCTGCTCTTACCTGCATCCGTGCGTCTGGGACTATTGCTACTCTTCGAGACGTCAATGTAGCATGCGGGCGAAATTTGGCTTTCTTCGTCGGCGCATTGATTGAGAAGCGTCGGATAGGTGGAATGGCAGGCAGCAAGGGATACCGCGGCGAACGAGAAATGGACGAAGAGATTCTGGCCTATGTCTCTGGTGATTTGCAAGCGAGCACGGAGAACAGCTGGGTCTGGGCAGGTAGCGAAACGGGGATGAATATCACGGCGAATAGCGGCGCGATTGGACCCAGTGCCACATTGATGAGTGGTGGAAGGGAAGACGGTACAACTATATTAACAGACGTCGAGGCAAGAGACTGGGGTGGATGGGAGAGGGTCGAGTATTTGGTGGGACTTCTGGCTAGAGAGCAGGGCGGGTATGGACAGCCTCCTCCTCCTCCAAGATACGGCGGTGTTACTTCTGCGAGTAATTCGATGAGTTCGGATAGAAATCAACGAAAGGGCAACGAGCGGATGAGCATAACGAACATTATTTGAATCGGTGCATTAACGATATGGGGACAATAATGTATGCATTGCAAGGACAGGACAGGATAGGGGAGCGCATTTTGTATATACTTGTGGGAATAAGGATGGCATGAATGAATGCTATCAAGGGATGCAACGTTTTGATGGCGAATACGTATAGCATACACCATTATGGCGTTGGCGCTCAAAGATGGGGCATATCTTTGGGGTTTTCGGGATTACTGGCAATCTAATAATGGCAAATCATGTACGCAATATAACAAGTTATCTCTTTTATTCGTTGGGGAATACTTCAATGCTTCATACAGCCAAGAGCGCGAATTAAGATATTAGAAGGAACTTGTATAATTCTTTGGATAAAAGCCAAACGGTGTACCGGATGGCTGATCTTCGACATGACTCTGGAAGAATTGGAGCTGGATGAAAGGAAGTCAAAATCGATATGTGTCATTGGCTGGAGGTATGCTTGGAAGTCACAACTATTTACTACTACCGGTAATGTCATTACCATAATTTCGATGCTGACTCTTAATCGTGACAGGGTGGTCGTGTTCGAAATAGAAATCGATCAGGGCTCCCTCCACGTGATTGAGGGATATTAACGCCGTCCTTCCTTCCCCTGAAACCATCCACACCACTGAGATCAAACACACAAACATATCTCCCGTGCTGCAACGGTGGGTTACACAAGTCCCGTCTTTCCGTCTCACCTCATGATATTCCCCCTGATTGGATCTGATGGCGAAACGTGGCTTACACCTCACGCCTTTGATTGATCAGCCTCATCCCACCCGCGTCGAAACTCAACCCCGGATCTGGAAGTGGACATATGAGAAAAGAAATTAAAACGAAGCTGTACTACACACCATCATGAGCGCCAGGTCCAAAGTCAATCGAAAACTGGTACTTGCTCTCAAGTGTCAGGCTGTCAGCCGCGTACCACACCACCGGCCCGCATTATGCAAGCATTACCTGATTCAAGGATCGACTGACAAATCCGGATGTTTGCGACGCCGTCTTTGGTATGTTTCAGTCGCCATAATAATTTGGCGGTTGATGACGAATATCAACTCGTCAAATAGGCTACGATATTATTATTGAACCAACTCGAATCGATGTTGGAGCTACAGGCGCCCAGCAGCTCTTGGTTTGGTACAAAGATCATGTCAAAAATTTATATTCAGACATGGATGTCGTGTGTTGATCAACGAGGCTGGAATCCGCATGCTATTTTGGGCAGCAGCTCCTGGTATCGTTACACAGGGGGCTACGCCAAATCTGACTACTAGCCGGGGAACTGAAGTTTCAAACTGTGTTGCCGTTTTATTGATGGATTTACAAGAAGGTATGCTGGAGGGCCTACGGACCCCTCAAATCGTTCCTTTCGTCAAGTTTCCCGTCGACACTGATACCGCACGAGGTTTCTCCAACCAACTTGTGCGACTACCTCCTGGGTACTTAAACCTCGGCCTCAAAGGTATTTAGAGAGCCACTATCTTGGTATTCGCGATTTTACTTTTCGCGTTGAGTTTCGAGGCTATATTGGAGTTTATAATTACGAGACGAGGTGGCCAAGTCACGGATTGGGTGGAAGCTAGGCGATTCGCCTTGTTGAAGACGATGGAAGAATATTAAGGAATCAGAGAGTGGGAGTGGGATGAGAGTGTCTTTCTAATCCCGATGCCTCCTTCGAGTGGTACTGGCCAGAGTAATGGGCCTGCCCCAAATCCATCAAGTGGGTCAGCAAATGCCACTTCGGGTCACAAAAGCCAGACTCCTCTTCAGACCTATGGCGCTGCATGCAACGCAAATGACGCCGCCGAATATCGCGGGACTTGCAATATCAGTTATTTCAGCCCGGGCGCTCAGGAATAGCTTGCTGGTTGATGTATGTCATCAACTTTGCTGCTTTCGAATTGAGATTGGGGGGCTTGGTCATTATGTTTCCTTCATTACTAAAATATTTGCAGGCCCAATGTACAAATAGACCAACCCGATGTGACTCGTAAATCAATCTGGTGCTCACATGACATGACGTCGAGGAAGCCCGATCTGAATGGGGCAACGGCGCCAAGATTCTGCCCGAGCAGAACTTTATTTCAACACTTCCAATTACCTAGCTGTCATTCTCAACCTTGAAGACTCCTTCTTTGGATCTAATACTCGCGTTGACCATTCCTATTCAATGCCGGGTTTTCTGCCCTTCAGGAGTCTGGAGAGCTGCAATGTCGACCAGCCCTTCTCCAGGAACTGGAGCCGAGACTCTTCGGATCCTCATGGATATTTTGAATCAGGATTCCACTTCAAATATTTATGCTTCACTTTCCAAACTACCACCTCAAGCTTCTCTGCGTCTGGATATCAACGTCAAGATATATATTACGTCGAATGGACCAGCCGTATCTCTGAAAAGCGGGGACGATGAGGTCCAGCTGGTGAGTTATCCACCTTCCATTGTTGATACAAAATCCAGCCCTGACCCCTCAAACTAGGGTTCGATTAAACTGGATCCATTCGAACGCGATCAATTTCTCCAGATGGGACCTCTAACACCAAGATCGTCAACTGAAAACATCGATCATGTGATTTCGCCACCAGCTATATCGCTGCCCACAGCGCCACCAACACCTCGAGAAGACGAGAGCCCTCCCAATAAGAGACAAAGAACGCTGGGGAAGTTACAAGTCAGCAAGGAGAAGATCACAGCCTCTCTACCGATTGAAGCTAGCACGACCCGCCAATTGCAACCGAAGTCTCGTGGGTTTCCACAAAGGAAGAAGAAAGATGAGGATGTGCATCAATTACAGCCCGCATCCATTGAGAAGTTCATCAATGGGATCTGGAAACAGATCTACAGCAGTGTTGAGCTCGATTCTACTCCAGACCCAGATTCGGTGGAAACATCAAGTTTGAGAACGAGGGGTCCGGACATTGATGTAAGCGCCTAGAGGTCATTCTAAAAGTTGAGATCCTTATACAGTTACTACAGGCATTCCGTGCTATCAACTCACTATGTCTGAGAATCACGAAGATGGGAAGATCTTTCCGAGCTTTGGAGACGATTGTACAGGCCCACTGGGTCGATTGCTACGAGGCTAGAGTCAAAAGTCTGACCGCGGAGAAACCATTTCTGTCCAATACAGAGACAAGAATGGCTACCTTGAGAGAAGCATGCACGGTTCTTCAGTGGTCTGAAAAAGAATTAAGGAATAAATTGTGAGTTCAATCTTCGATACTTCACCACTTCTCGATAGAGGCAGTCTAGCACGTTCCAGAATTTTCCTCTACTTGGATGACTTCACAATCTGATGGATTGCAGGGCAATTTGGCGGGGTTACAAAGAAGTCAAGGATGCAGGTGGCTGGGTCAGTCTTGCTTTTGCTGGATCCGGCATCTACCGGTTCTGCAAATACCGAGTCGGCTTCGGAAAGGCCTTCACTACCAAGCTGGGCCGTCTTCAATCAAACCTGGAAATTGCAGCCGATACGATACACCCAGAATGGCGGAAACTTCTCCATATTATAGGGCAAGAGTCTCCGACTGTCTATTATGGCCATCCGCACGACTGGGTCGTTTCAGACAAGGCGATGCCGGTGTCACTTGCCTCAACTTACCGGCAATGGTACCCCGACTTTCAATTCCGACAACTGCAAGAGTCGCAGCTAGATGAACTTGTGTGGGGTCTTGAAGACCCCCGCCGCGTATCAGGAACCGGTTTCTGTGGTGAGTGTGGATATCTGCAGTCGGCAATAGTTAGCACCAATGAGTGTCGCTGTTTCCCGGAATTATATGGTGGTTGTAAGGCTCCTTCCGCGGTCCAGGTTTTTCGAGCTGCACCAGGAAAGAACAACGGACTCGTAGCCCGATGCGTAAGACTCTTTAAAAGAAAGCATTCCTGTCGACGCTGACCCTTCTTCATTAGGATTTTGTACGCGGTTCAGCAATTGGCGAGTTCGTTGGTCTAATCACTAGAGGAATCGACGGTATCGACGTGATGCAAAGTGGCACTGGCGAGAAACAATACCAAATCTATCAGGGGAAAATGGGTAAGTTTAAATCTCAAGAATCGTGCATGACTGCAGCAGTTGACATATCCTTCAAAACAGGCAACTACACTCGATTCATCAACCACTCCTGCGCGCCGAATAGCCAATTTCAAAAGTTCTGCTGGCTTGGAACAGAACGAATAGTATTGGTCTCAAAGGGAATCGAGGCTGGGACTGAAATTACCGTCGACTACTCGAATGATTACTGGGATGGCCTAGATAAGAAGTGTTTGTGTGGCGAGGCATGCTGCCGGTATCTGAAGAGAAATGGAAAGTTTTAAGCAATTTTACCCCTTTCTTCGCTTACAGTAGGCTTCTAAACGAAACTCTGCTACACTGGAGCGAATGCTGGTCAATCCCACCTTTCCCCCCTCAAAACATTTCAGCAACATCTTCACACATCAGATTTCTCATCCAGGACCTCAGTGTCAACATTCAGTACTCCAGAATCCTTTGGGACTGATTCTCCCTTTCGCTTCGGCGCACCGCCTAGACTTGCAAGCACGACCTTATTGTTCGCTGTTAAATCGTCCATAGTCTCCAGCTCCCTGGGCTCGAAGAATCTAGGCATTATGCTCCACCGAAAAGGAATCAGAACACAAACTAGGACGGGGAAGCCTAATGGGTTTAGGACAGATGTTACGGCGGGATGGAACGGTACTAACCAATAGCGGCGATAGTCTGGGAGATGGCGACAGGAAGTGCAAATCCAATAATCTGGCACAAAACATACGACCAGATCTTACTTCGGCGTACTTTGAGAAGAGGCTCGTCCCGCTGGATGAATCGTTGCTCGCTGAGGAGGAAGAGCAATTTCTTCGTGATGCCGTTGCTTTCGATGGAACCCCACTTTATCTGTCAGTGCCAGGATTCATGGATCCAAAAATATGGAGTGTAACATACCCCAACAACGAAAAATACGCCGGCGAACAGTGCACGAGGCATGGTCTGAAGGACAATCAGAAGTGGGCCTGTCATCGTACCGATGATTCCGAGGCCCATGAGGAAATGAGAGATCCGCTGTTCCACGACTTTGCTCGCTACTACCACGGGCTTTCGGATCTCGGCTTCTTCATCTTTGCAGGTAGCGATAATCTTCAGCTCGGTTTCATAGACTGTTAGTGATTCCGTATGCACCGGTGCTTGGGGAACAAGACCATTCGGCAAGGGGATGCTAATTATGCCACTGATGAAAGTTGTACACCCCAGCAGGAAAAAGTCCCAGTGAAAACCACCTGGCTTTTTGAGCGGATATTGCTTGGCCTGAGCTGTCAAGCTGCTCACATTCTCCCTTGTGGTCAGCCTGTACTGGTCTAGTCACTAGTTGGACTTAACTTACATGGTCATAATAGAAGAGAAGCATGACCAAAAATCCGAATGGCATAGCCACAAATATCCATTTCACATCCAAAATCCAGAAATCAATAAGCCAGCTTCGAGGCTGTGTTGGGTAGAAAGCTCTGCTGATCGGCAGTGTGCTGATACGAGCCGATTTCAGAGTTCCCGGTATGTGAACAAACCCCGTCCAGAAGAGGGTGCTCAACTAGCACATACTCGTCAGGACAATTGATTTATTGGGGAAAAAAACTTTTGAAAGCTTACTGGATAGGCATAATCGGCAAGAAGTCCTCGAGCCCAAGGTTTGGCGAGAACCCCGCTTCCAATTCTCTCGAGGGCATACACTGTCCCAAAATATAAAATTGCAACAAGACAGCTCAAATAACCATCAACACTTCCGAATTCGTCGAAGATGCTGACCAATTCCTCAACTCCCTTGACTAATACCCGTCAAAACTTTTGTTTCAATTTCAATGGAGAGACTTACTCATGTAAATGATCCCAACATACATTCCAAATGTCTCACTCGAAAAGTCAGTCACATACCGCATATAGTCACACAAGTTCCACACGGCGACCAGCCAATGCCAGATTGCTGCCCATATTGCTGTCCAAGCCATAAATCTTGCGTAGAGTGTTACATCGTACATTTTGATGATGTCATAGATGGTATAGTTGAAAAGAGAGATCAGGCCAGTGATGCCGACGATGGTGAGGGGCTGTGCGCTGATGATACTGAAGACCATTGCTGCGAGAGCAGAAGAAAATAGGGACTCGTTAATACCATAAAAGTTGCCCGTGCGGCGGGACATGTCGAGAGTGTAGGCCAATGCCGGAAGAAGACTTTCAATCTACGTATCAGCTAGGAGCCCTCAACATAGTTCGGGGGTTCTGGAAGGGGAGTCAAACTTCACGAAATACATTCGCACCGTGCTTGCTATCGTGCGATAGGTGAAAGCATCGATAATATCGCTCCAGTAGTATGGAAGCCGACGGCGAATATCGTGGTACATCCCTCGACATGGCCGTAAGACTCGATACTTTCCCCATCCTCTAAGACCATCGAATGTATATGCATCATGTTTCTCGTCACCTTCAGGAGAAGGGTGGGATTCCAACTTCCGACGCCGTCGTGAAGCATGGTTGGAGGACTCATCGACTCCACTGCTTGAGATAGCCATGGTGGAAGAAGGATTTGATCCAGACATATCCTGGAATATCAAAAATGGAAACTATTTGCTTTGTGGATTCCCAAAAGGTTGAATATCAAGGCGAGGAGTGGCGCGGCGAAAGGAAGTGTAGTATTTATATGCGAGCCTTTTATCAGAGCGGGGACGATGAGCCCACTTACAAACCATGTTGGGCGATCTAACGGCTTTCCAGAAATGGACCTTTGTACATCCAGAGCTGCAAATACGTCAGGCTTTGGTTTTAGGAAATTTAGGGGCTTGGCGACTTGCATCGAAGTGAGCCACCATGACTTCTTGATCGCCCACGATTTATCTTATGTGAGTTTTCAATGTATTCACTGGAGATTCAAGTAGATTTGAGCTGAAAATGTAGTTATTGCTAATAAAAAGTCAACATTCTTTGCCAGAGATGATTGTTAGTCGTGGGTTAGGAAGTTGAATAACAGAGTTGAATTTTCTGCCCGGGCAGAACTTACCGCGCTAACGCCACACTCGACAACCAAGCCCACCTACCGATCACTGTATCAGCCAATGAATCAACTGCTACTGCTCTAGAGGTAGCTCATTAATTATCTATCACTTTCATTGTCTTCTTTTAGGTTATCTAGGCTTTCATAGTTCTCGTTCACTTCACGCCTAAGGTCACCACAGGTGAACAGGCGGCTAAATGCTTAAGACAATGAAAGACGGGAGCCGCGAACTCCTGGCAACAGAAATAATATTCGAAAATGCGAGGACGCGAATCTTCTCGTGATGTTTGAATCCCTTGCACGAGTAGGATAATTTCGGTGATTGACCTCACATTGTCAGTGACCCAGTCGTAGATGTCGTGGTTGATGTAACCTTTACCATCCCATTTTCTCTGTCGCTGCTTCCATCTTCCGCAACCATATCCGCGACCATATCCGCGACTGCCTTGTTTACTCATGACTCTATCCTTGCCCCGGATTCCTGCTCTGATTACTAATAATATGTTTCGGTCTCCTGCTCTCTAGCTGCGGCCGACCCTTGATCACTTACCTACGACTCAGAGAGAAAGTTTTTCGCATTTCGTTTTCCCCCGAGAGACACGATGCCTCCCTTCCTGACCTCCGCTCCCGCCCCTCGTAACCCCTTCCTCAGCCTAAATTTCTTCATCTCGCTTGCTTTCATTTTGGCGACTTAGACGGAATGAATTGCGTCCAAAGGCGAAATGCCGATTTGACAAGAAGCAAGCAACTTGATATCAAACAGTGAGTGGATATTTTTAATGGAATCTTTATAGCTCAAGTTTTTGAAGAATCGGAGCAAAATTTCATCGATGCACGAGAGGTTGAGCGGGATCTGATCGAGAATATCGTGTCCAACATGAAAAACGCTCTAGTTTTTTGACGAGTTGGGAATTATAAATGTCCTAATACTGTAAAGTTCTCAATATGAACCTTTGTCCAAATGCATCAGCAACCTAAATTAATTTTCGGAGGTGGGACCGAAAATCGACGGACTCGCACGGTCTCACCTTCCCGCTATCATGGCGATATCACCCAACCTGCACTAGTCTAGCCCAAATCTACGCTAAATCAATTTTTGGACTTAGCAAACGTCATGCAGCATGTTCAGAACATTCACATTTCTTGAATCTGTTCAGTTGAGAGACATTGAGCCATTTTGTTTGGATGATTAGGTACGCTACATGTGGCGACGCTCGAAAAGGGGCTCGGCTAATTTCAGAGCAAAATTGAAATTTAATCTGCAAGCATCCGAAAACAACATCTTGTTAGTCCTGGATTTAATCAGGAATCTCCAAGTCCATATTCTGCACGTCCTTCTTGAATTCCGCTGACGTCCGACTCCACTGCAACATGGGGGAGTCAGTAATATCCTGCTCAAGAGGGTCTTAGGGGTAATGGGAGTTTTTGGCGCCCGTCTGAGCAAATTTTTCATGGGTAAATGGAGTATTGAAAGGCAAAGGCCGAGAGTTACTTACCGGCAATCTCATCTGGCACCATTTCATCTTTACCTTTATATCAAGCTGTTCCCACTTCATTCTCTCCAGGTCTCTTCTTTCTCGGTACTCCCTCTCTTCGACATTACGACACCTATCTCTCTGTCCATGATAGTCCGCAATCTCCTTATTCTTTCTTTCAATATACCTCCTTTCTTCATTTGCATGCTCCACCATTCTTACATTTCTTGCCTTAGCCTCAGCCTCATCGAGTGCCTGCTTGTCGTTCCTCCATTGCCTCAGATTCATTTCCCTCGTCTCCATATACTCATGCTCTATCTTTTGACGGTCAGTTTCAAGCTCCTTCCGCTCTGCCTCTAACTGTTTTTGTTGCCATTCCACCTCCTGACGCTCCATTTTCAGCCGCGACCGCTCGATTTGGAATTGGTCCTCCCAAATTCTCCTGAGCTCCTCTTCCCTCTCCTCCCAGGTCGGCTCTTTTTCAGGGGGTTCCTGTAGGCTCTCAAGGAAGATGGTCACCAGTGTCGGCAAAATATCGATGAGCACTTCTCCTAGCGTGATTGATATCGGGAAGTCGAGTCCAGACGGGTCGAGAATGGATATGTCGTAAAGCCCAAGAAATATGCTGTGCAGTTGAAATACCCAATGTACTGGAAAGCGGATGACTACTTGGTAGAGCCCCACGAATACTGGTTTTGTTGCAGCATAGAGCTCATGACAGATATAATTGATGACCATGCCAAAGAACAAATCCATGACTCCGCGAGACAATTTAAAGGCTTCGGTCCATAATGCGATCAGTGGGAGAAGGAGCCCGCCAGAAACAACATTCAAATCACACCACAAACAAGTCGAACACATGACGAGTAAGCAAAAATAATCGCGGCTGTGATAATATTAGAGAAAAAATGAAATATCCAAGGAAATTTTAAGTACTGAGTGCGGTTTAAGTTTCTGGTAGCGAGAACGCACGATGCATCATTTTGGGGGTGGGAGAAGCGACAACGGCCCCGTCCGTTTCTAGTCTTACCCTAACTCTACACTCCCATTCAGATAGTACCCCCGCTAAGTATTATGCTAGTGCCAATCAGTCCAAATAAAACCACGCCATACATCCCAGGTCCTACATTCCCGGAATTCGAAGTTTGTAAAATCAAACTCTTCATCAAATAAAAATATCCAACAACGGACCATGGACGAACAGTTCACAGAATCCAACTTGTCTCGCCTGCAAGACGCGGTCCTCTTTCTTGCTGGCAAACTCCCAGCCTTGGCGGATACCATGAACCAAGAAGGCCCCTATCTGCAATTCAATCGAACAATGTATGCTCTGGAGCTTGTAGATCTGCTCCAGAGACGTATCAAACTAGTAAGTCACCGTTACCCTCATCATCAAGTTTTCAGCTACTAATTGGTCCGCCATCTCAAGGATCGAAAAAAGCGTGCACCACCACCCATAAAAGAACGACTCCGTCGCCTTGGAAAGCAATTCAATGAAGCAGCAAAAATATTTGTTACAGCTGTGGGCGAGCACACTCAGGATCAGAGATGGGTGAGAAATGCACAGAGAAATGAATATATCCCGAGGTCTGTGCTTAGGTATGAGCTAGAACGCAGAAGGAGGCCATGGCTGCAGGAAAGAGAGGGCGCTCCAGATAGGTCATGGATTCCAGATTGGTTGCTAGAAGAAATTTTGGAATAGAAGAGAAGGAGCTCTACGCTCCAAATATAATTAAAACGAAAATGTCATATGCTTGAGAAGAAGGACCTGTCACGTGGACCCTCTTTACGCTAGCTAAGCGAGGTTCTACAATATAAAAGAGAGCCTACGCAAATTCAATATAAAGACAACCTTTTGGCCCTCACAAATCTTGATCTTACATTTCTGCTTATTGTGGTTTACCAGCGTCAAGACCTCAACTCAGTCGACATTACAATTTTGCGTCAAAAACAGGACTAAGAATGAATCTGACGTTATTTTTAATAACTCGGTCTAAATTGAAATATTATTTTGTATAAAAAAAGAATTTTCGGCCCAGGATTTTTACTTCCCTTCTTCTCAATCATACATACAACTTTCTCGAAACGGCACTCATAACTCAACCACACCAACATCCCGCTCAATCATAATATCCCCCAACTAAACCCCCGGACTCAACAACCTGTTCTATACATAAAGTTAAAAATGTCTTATCGCTCGTTCTCCGACGTGTCGACCGGGAGTCACAACATGATACCGAGTCGCGCCACACGGCCCAGACGCCAGTCACCACCAAGACGGTTCACTGGCCGCTTCTTAGGCGAGAGGATCGACGACGTCAAGAAACTTCACAATAATTTGCAGCAGCGGAGAAGGAATATCCGATATTCCTTTAACCCACGCGAACCACCGGTCGAAGACCTCCTCCTCTGGCTTCGTGACTATGCGGTTTGCGGCACAGAGCTGGAGGACCTCATCTCAATGAACATGACTTGCTTCAATTGCCGCGTCCACAACAAGCTGGTGGACCATCAGGAAGATCTGGAGGAAGCATTGGAAGATATCGAGAGTATGATTGACCGGGACCGTACTCGGAGGGAGGAGCAAAATATGTGGGATCGTATTGACAGGGCGACCGAAGAAAGCAGGCGTGCTGAGAGGCAATTCGAAGAACAAAGGCAGCGGCTGTTGCGGGAACGGCAGGCGCAAATTGAGAGCGACGACGAGGAAATGGCAGCTTTGGAGCGTATAAGAGAAGCGATTGACTCAATCGGGGTTCCCTCGCCGCCTTCAATTACGCCCAATGCAGCAGCTGCGAGCCAACAAGCTGCCAACATGAATACAAACCAGGATGCCACGCTGTTTTCGGTCCTAGATGATAATTCAGGTAATCCCTTGTACTTTTTAGATTCGCTGGATGTTGCTGCAGTTGGGGGCGTACCAATGGAAAGAGGAAACGGTCAAGCTTCTGGGCCGGTAGCTGGCGCACCACTAACAGCTCCGGATATGGCATCTACTGCCAACGCCAATGTTCAAGCTGAGGACGAAGAGATACAAGCTGTGGAGTTTCGCCAGCAATAGAGTATGCTCTTCCTGCCGCTGACCAAACCCCAGAGTAAAGAGCTGCGATGGGAGGAATTTTTGGAGGCCTCAACCGTAACCCTGCTTCATGATCTCCAAGACACGAGGACCTTAACGAGATGGCGATACAGGACCTGGGGGAAGGGAATCGAAGTAAGGGGTGAATCAGAGTGGGAGGTAGACGGGACATAGTTTGCTGGGACTCTCTGTATATACCCTTAAAGTGGGAGGTTAGGAAATGCGTCTTGGCGTTCGGAGTTAGAGGTGGTGTTAGGGACTTTTGCTGTACTTTCTTAATTCATTAAATAATACTATGCTGTTGGGTAATCATGTATCTACCTATGAAAGACATTGGCATGAAAACAAACGCTGGTTTGCACGTAGTCATTTCTCGTACTAAAAAATCCGAAATAAACTCATGTCTATAAAAAGAATCCCTAAATCCAAAGCCCTCAAACACGACACAACATCCCATCCTCCGTAACCCCATCCCACTCGCCACCCCTCAATTCCCACCCCTCACTTCCAACACCCCTCTCAACCCAAAACACATCCCACGGATCAACCGCCCTTTTAACCCCCACCAGTCTCCCATAATTCCCCCCATAAAAACTCCTCTGCCAATCCGGTTCCATCCTATCCGCCTCATTCAAATACGCCCCACTCCCCGGCGTCAACTCCCTCCACCTCTGCACGTACCCATCAAACCTCTCCCAATCTCCCCTTTGCTTCTCCACCGTCCCTTCAGCAATCGTAGTAGAAAACGCATTCGCATGCATAATCGTATCTCTAAACGCCGGATTAACGCTGTTATTCGGCCATCCGGCTACCTCGAGCGTAGGCGTATAATTTATGCCCTGGAAAATATACCCGCCCTCCTGCACGAAACTTTGGATAGCGGATACGGTTTCGTTGAATAGGTTTGGGTCTTGGAAGTTGGCGAGGGGAATGAGACGTGATGAGATTCGGTTGTTGGATATGAGATCTCCCGGGGGAGCAAGCCAAGGACCAACGTGTTCCGTGCCCAGTGGGTTAGTGAGATTGAAGCCCAACTCATTTAATTCTTCGAAAAGGGGGGCTGTGAGCTGCTGCATATCCTGAGCAGAAATAAATGGTATCTCCATCCCGACGTTAAAACCCAGTGTTCCGTTCATGAAAGTGATGAAATTAAACCCGATTCCACCCCCCTCACACACTTTCCGCGAAAACTGTAAATATTTCGCCACACCTTGCCAGAATACCGAGCTCTCACTCTCAGGACTTGAAAACGCAATGGAAGAATTCGTTAGAGTAACGATGGGGAAGGCTTCCACGACTGCACTGGTCAACACCCCGAAAGTCCCACCGCCTCCTCCAAGCATAGCCCAAAACACATCTTGATTTTCCTCTGCGGAAGCAGTTACGAATCTTCCAGATGGTAGCACGACGTTAATGGAGAGAATGTGGTCGGCTGCCATGCCGTAGTAAGAAGTTAAGGCTGAGTGGCCGCCACCGAGGAGGAATCCGCCGTAGGCGCCTACGTCGCTGCCGCCTGGTGTGATAACCGTGATGTTGTGTGCGAGAGTGTAGGCGTTAAGATCATTGGTCTGGATTCCAGCTCCTACACGCGCTGCTTTGCCAGTATAGTTCCCGAGTGTAAACTCAGGTAAATATTCGAAATCTTTCAAGAAATGCGTCCAGATACTCAAGGCCCCGCCACCTGTTGAGCGGCCCAGGAAATCATGGCCCGTATTCCTATTTTTCCATTAACACAACTCCCTTTTCACTTTCCATCAATTTAATTCTCATTTTGGAGAAAGGGAAAACGTACTTAACAACCAACCTAACCCCCTCCTCCCTCGCAAAATTCACAGCCCCCTGCACATCCCTCACCGTCCCAACTTTCACCACATATTCCGGAAACCCCTCATTCCCACACCTCCCACTTCCCTCCCCATCCCCAGGCAAGAGACAAGTATTCCCCTCCGGCCAATAAACCACAATACTCGTCGGATCCTCAGCGTGCAAACTCGTATTCGCGAAATTCGCCTCCACGAACGCGCACCGCTCTACATCATATGTTTCTGATTCCTTATAGCAAGGGGATGCTAGGGGTGAAGGGTGCAGTAGGGAGCCATTGATGGTGTGGTTTAGAGCGGACCAGGCTGAGGGGGAAGGCCAGAGGGGAGAGCTGGGGTGTAGTTTGCAGGCGTTGTTTGAGAGATGTGGGTTTGAAGGATTCCCGAATGCGTTGGGGTCGGTAATTTGGATTGTTTCCCAGGGGAAGTTTGGGGTTAGAGACCAGGTAGTTGGAAGGAGCGTCGCGGAGAGGAGGATTTTGCGGTGCATGTTTTGTGAGACGTGGAAGCTGCAAAATTGGGGGAAACTCCTCGGGGAGGAAATTTGAAGACTTACAGGGACTTTATATTAAATTTCTTGGGTTTGCTTTTTCATGTTGGAATGATATCAGCGTTGTATTTTGTGTGGTGGTATTTGAGCTGCGGTCGGGCGGGGTAGACCAATTGCAGGGGAGAGCGAATGTGGATGTGACCACAAGGGTGAGGGCATATGTACTGGGATCAGGGGTGCCCAATAGAGAAGTTGGAGAGTAAGAGGCATAGCATTTGTGTAAGATTTACAACATAAGCATAAGCACAACGGTTTTCGCTTGGATGTTGCACGTTCAATAGGTATTTGCAGCAGGCAGGGGCGTGTAACGTCAATACCATATCACTGGGGAATTGTACAAAACCTCACGCTCATTTAAACAACATGACTGTGTTATAATCCCTATCCCAATAGAAAATTTCTCCAGAGAAAAGATTCAAGAGAACAGATGAAGCCCTTAAGAGTAAAATAAGCGGCATTACAATTGTTCCGTGCCGTTTGGCCAAGAAGCCCTTGTACCCTGTACTTCATACTTGGCAGCAATATTCCAGGAATCGAAAGAAAGCCTGCTGACAACAATAGAGAAGGAAATGTATACTGCAAGTGCAAATCTGCCTTGTGAACGGCCTTGCTATATGCAGATCTTGTCCTGAAGTGACGGATATGCAATGAGGATGTGAATGGAATTCGAGACTGCGCCTTCCGCCAAGAAATTGGTACACCTTTGCGATGTCGTTGAGGTATAGGCAGCCAAGCTGTTCAAAATGAGAGAAAGACAATGAGGGGAGATACGTAAGAAATTAAGATTGAAACGCATGATTGTCTGATATAATCTTTGGGCTCACTTGAGCGATAAATCAAGGACCAGCGTTAATCGTACTTGGCTCCAGGCATGACTCTTGGACATCCCTCTTCCACTGGTAAATCTGTTACACGATCCTTGAATTATGATAGGACAGAGCTGGAGAGATAATAACATGGGAATCGTCGGCATGGAAAGTACAAGCGGGAATGATAAAGTATACAAGTAGACTGAGCCGAAGACTTAATAGGACGTTGAAAATTTGCCCCTGAGCTAGAAGAAGACACCCCAAAGGTAAATACCGGATAGTTACTAGAACTAAACTATCATAGAACTTGACGTAAGTCGTAGGGCCGACCTATGGGACACTTTATCGCGACATGCGCCAAAACATGCTGTGCGTCAGCCCTATTTGGCCCAGCCAAAACGTGGGGGCGGGACGAGCTCGTGGAACAAAGCTTGAGCATTGAGCGGGGAAGCTCCCATTGTTTTGAGTACGACTTGTGCTAAAACCTTATTCAGCCGTAGAGATAGTTTCAGCCTTACGTGACATACTTTGACGGTCCGCACATTGCTATTCGTTGAGCGAACAGAAGCCTTAAGAGGCCGATGAATTGTGATGCTTTGATTCAATCTGGTGAGTGTCTCTGAACAGTTCGCAGCAGCTCGTCATGTACCTCTGTCCACTTTACGCTGTTTGGTTTTCGAATACCAGCGGGCCAGACATCAAATTTGCCCCTCCCTGGTGGACACTCATAATTTTCAGCCTCAACCATATCTTCGATCTCAGCTTGCGTGAAAGTTCTCTGTTTCCATTCGCGTTTAGCAGGATATGACTTCCCAAGCGGGTAACACAGTCGTCTTGCGTAGATGAGAGTGACGTCTTGTGATTTTTCGAACCAGTGATTTAAGCACCAATTGCGATGATATCGTGCGCTTTCTGGGATACTGCCATCGGCCCTTCTGCCTTCTTCTTCGAGTCCTATGTGGTAGGCGACGCGGATAGCCATGCGACATGTGTATTTCGTTGCGTCAAGGTAGGCCTGGGAGCGGAGAAGGTACAGCGCTTCGTGGCGGAGGTTTTTGTCGCGGCAATACATCCCTACGGATTGAAGGCCATTCTCGATCCCATTTTCGAGGTTAAAGATAGGCTCAAATCTTGGTGTTGTTTGCTTTCTTTTCTGGATGAAGATTCGAGAAAGCGCAATGATTTCTCGAAACTCGGGCGGATATCTATCGAAGGAACATTCATCAGTGAAAAATGCACCTGCAAGAACTATCTCAGCGTCCAGGGCGCGGATTCGAAATAAAGCTGCTGCGCCAGCATTTTCTGGGTCTGCAGATAGGATCGAGCTGTCAAAGACAGGCCTAAAAGCATGTCGCCATCTTCTGATATCCCGAAGATACGTATCGCGATCCTCGAGCAGAGTTTCAGGAACATGGCAAGGATCTACCAGCTCGCCAGGGGTGTCTGCCGTATAAGCGTGGCCCGATTCGACTTTGACTGCGATTATGCAGGCGAAAGCTTCGCTCATCAGGTGAAAGGTACGTCGCAGAACGAGCTCTGCATATCTTCTTGCCTCCTCGAGACTCGAAAAGACCAAAGGCATGTTCATGATTGTGTCGGTGCCTTCCAACCGCCTCGCTTGATGCAGTTCGAGCTTTTTGTCTCCCCACCGCATGGCGCCATGTAAATCTTGGCGTGCAAATTCGCTGAATATGTCATCTTCAATGATGTTTGAGTTTGGAGAGCCTATGCCAGTCTCCTTATGAGGATGTTCGGCGATCCATTTATGGAGTAGCTCATAGCCTACTTGGGCTTGGAAATATGCTGTATTAAGATCTTGCAAACAAGATTCTATGCAATGAACCAGCAAACATGCTATCAATGCCTTTCGTAAGAACGTAGAGTTGTCCCCGCTGGGAACTATCTGTCGCATTCCGCAAATGGCCTTATCGTACGTAGCCAACGCGAACTCTCGATGCAAGCTTGCTATCCTTTGATTGGCATCACGGAGTTCAGGTTGCACCGAAGCAGCATGGGACATCTTGACGGACTTGTTCAGCGCTCCTATGGCGACCAAACTTCGAAGCACAAACGGTTCGGAATGGCAAGCCTGCAGGATCGCATGTGTCCATGCTGTTGATTTGCGAAAACCCGAGAGTTCTGGGCCAGTTTCTGTTTGATAGATCTGGAAGTAATAAGCTTCTCTTTGATCAACAAACCGTAAAGCCTCGGAGGGTCGAATTTGAATGAGCTGGTATCCATTCTGAGGGACAAGAGCTCGGCGAGCGGTTGTTACTTGCCGTTTCCATTGGCAATCGCGCGAAGATTTGGTGCATACATTGCATTTGGGCCTCGTCTCATCGCATTTGACTCGACGATTCTGACATGTGTGTTAGTTGCGGATCCTTGTACTTTGAAGGGAACCGCAACCTTGCATGTCAAGCAGCCGTTCCTTGACTTCGGGGCCGAAGTCCTCCTGGTCTTGTCTTCAGGCATTGAGTGACGTAGGGGGTAGGAAGTGATGTCTTAGATGTTATGTTCTCCATCGATGGTGGTAGGAGGGAGGAGAGGCAAAGAGACAAATAAATACGCCTGAGGGAGCATGAAATCCATAAGATCGTGTATCAAACCACATTAGCCCAATAGGGAGTACGAAGCCATCCCTGACACCAGTGTCCAGGTGAGTTGTGAAAACATACTCCGGATTACGACGCGACGAAGGAGAAGATGGATTGCGTTTGTAGGTGCAGGGGCTGGAGCAGGGGCTGGAGCAGGGGCTAGACTGGTTCGCTCCTGAGCTGAGTGAGGCTACCATCTGTTGCATCTGCATTAAAATCGGAAGTAGCTAAGCTGGGTTTGTACTACTTTATTAATAGCTGCCATGGAAGTCCGGCATCGGCATCATCTGTGGAGGAGACTCCCTGTTGCTCCCAGATAGTCAGCCTTTAGGAAGGGCCAAAGGGCGGAAAAGAGTATCGACGGAGTTCCAGCCCGTCCCGTTTCCACTGCGGAACTTCCGCTAGCTGGGGTGGGGGTCGACAAGGGGTCCCCCGCGCTTTCATCTGAAATTGATTGGATGACGACGGGATGGCTTGGCAGAAAAAAGCGGTCTCGCATACCTAGGAGGTCTCGCCCAATCAATCATGACGTCGTCTTGAATCTGACTAACTGTGCCTCACGCTTTTGGGTTGTGCATTAGAAAAAAGAAAGTCAAAAGAGGAAATATGACACTATTCCGAACGAATTGGACTATGTGCAGATTAAAGGCATATAGAAATATTAAGATGGTTTTGTTTTGCAGCAAAAATACGTAGATGACATGAACAACAGCTGACGATTCGACAATCGACAATGCTCGTCGGGCTTTGCATCTTGGCTTGGCCTGCCCAGCCGAAGACCCGATTATCGCGAAAATCTGCCAGCTCTCTCCCAATGAAATTACCCGTTGTCTCCTCTCCTCTATCTGGGCATGCTTGGCTTTCTGTCTTTGCCATTTCTCCCATTATTCAAGCTCGTCAAGCAAACTTGGTCGCAGACATAAGAAGGAAGCTTAGCCCCTCGGCCTCTCAGTCCGGCCTTTTCTAGAAATTCTCTAGCTGGCCGATAAGGTCCATCGCGGTCTCACTCAGAACGTCTTCGACGACGACGATCAACGACCCCGCCACTCCCGAATTGCCTTTCGTCGCGTTCACACGGATACCGCTCTACCTGAAGGGATCTCACCATTGTTTCTGCGCGCGTGCAGCAGCTCGAATCCGGGGACGCGATTCAGGACGAGAAGGTACCAACTGAATATAGATCGTTGGAGCGGCGACTGGGCGCGACAACTGTCTGAATGCCCCGAGCACATACAATCCTTTTGAAAGAATCGACCGACTGGGGAAGAGGGAAGGAAATTCGTACTACAATTGAGCGTTGAAAGGAGAAGGAAATACCCTCGAATACACAATCGCGCCTACCACGAAAAATTTCGAAAATCCACGGCGACCAACAATTCTCGCTACAACATCGAGTCCTCTCTTCGACCAGAACTCAAAAAGGACCAATCTCGGCCCATCACTCTTCTGCGAACACTTCGCAGACTACACCAATGCCGAGCGCTTGAAATTCCATTTCGATCTAAACAAGCCTCACCTTCGACGAGACTGCTCTGTCTTCACACTGCAGGCGAACCCTTCCACTCTACACAGAGTCTTCGAAGCTGAACGTACCACCCACTCGAATTCAAGATGGCGTGGGAACACCTCTCGATCAACAAGCCGCATTTGGTTTATATCATCCTTGGCGGCTTCACATCTCTGTTCATGTTATGCTCTTCCTTCATCAAGGAGCGATTGTACATTGGTGAAGCTACCGTCGCTACCATCTGCGGTGTCATCTTCGGTCCTCACGCTGCGAACTTGATCAATCCTGGATCATGGGGAAATACGGACCAAATAACTCTCGAATTCTCTCGCATCGTCCTTGTCGTCCAATGTTTCGCCGTTGGTGTCGAATTGCCGAAGTACTACATGGAGAAGCATTGGCGAAGCGTGGTGTTTCTGTTGATCCCGGTCATGACATTCGGCTGGCTGATCACGAGCTTGTTCATCTGGTGGATGGTACCTCCACTAGACTGGCTAGAAAGCTTGTGCGTTGCGGCCTGTGTTACTGCCACCGATCCCGTCCTTGCAAGTTCCGTCGTTGGTAAAGGTAAGTTTGCCAAACGAGTACCCAAGCACTTGAGAGACGTCTTGTCTGCCGAGTCAGGTTGTAATGACGGCATGGCTTTCCCATTCATCTATCTCGCTCTGTACATCATTGAGTACAAGCATGAACCAAACGAAGTTGCCTTCTCTTGGATTGTTCTTACGATCTTATATGAATGTGTCTTCGGTGCCTTTTACGGTTTCATGATTGGCTATATCGGTAGACACGGCATCAAATATGCTGAAAGGCATGATCTTGTCGACAGAGAGAGTTTTCTCGTGTTCTATTTCGTCCTTGCGCTGTTCTGCGCTGGATCAGGCAGTATCCTGGGTGTTGATGATCTGCTTGTCGGTTTCGCTGCAGGAGTTGGCTTCTCAAACGATGGATGGTTCACGCAGAAGACAGAAGAATCTCACGTCTCCAACGTCATTGATTTGCTCATCAACTTGGCATATTTTGTCTATCTTGGCACGATCATCCCTTGGGAACAATTCAACAACGTCGATATTGGTCTCACACCGTGGAGACTGGTTGTCATTGCTATCTTTGTCATTCTCTTCCGTCGAATCCCCATTATGATGGCTTTGAAACCTCTGATACCAGACGTCAAGACCTGGAGAGAAGCGCTCTTTGCAGGCCACTTTGGCCCCATTGGTGTCGGAGCCATTTTTGTTGCCATTCTTGCAAGAGCGGAGCTGGAAACTGGACACACAACCCCATTGGCGGAATACCCTGACCCTGATGCCAAGCATTATCTCCTCGTCGCACTGATCTGGCCCATCACAACTTTCCTGGTCATCGCATCCATTCTCGTCCACGGCTCTTCGATTGCTGTCTTCACGCTTGGTAAGCACATCAACACTTTGCACTTGACAATGTCGTATACGACTGGTGGCCAAGATGGTCCTAACTGGATGAACCGACTCCCAAGAATTTCATCTACCTCTCGGTCACAGGCGAAGTCAGTCACATCAGAAACCGATGGAGAGGGGCTGGAATTGCCCCCAGGAACCCTTCCTCCGACAGGAATTCCTGGACAGTTCCTGCGCCGCCAGAAAGAAGAAGACAATCCGAGCCGCCAAGGAAGTCGTTCATCATCACTGATTCCACGCCGAAGAAAGAAGAAGTGGGATGATGGTGTTGGTCCGGGAGGGCCTGTTAGCGAGTCCGCTATTTACCCTGTCCGCCGAAGCCAGAGTGAGCATTTCAGCGAGCGAACTTCGGACACTCTAACGCCCGGTGAAGGCTCACCAGAAAACGAAAAGTACGAGGAGGGTGACGAGAGGAATGAGAAGGATCTTGGAGAGGTACAGGACGATCCTGAAATGCACGAAATACTCCACAGAGATTCAGAAGATGAGAAGAGAGACCAGCACCGATCCGACGCAGAGCGACATCCAGAGGAGAGGGAGATATATACGGAAGGCGAGGATGTGATCATCGAAAATGAAGATGGCGATGTCCTAGCTACCCAGAAAAGCCCATCGAAGGTCGGTGAGGCAGCCAAGAAGGCTGAGAAAGAAATTGTCAAGGACGCAGAAAACCCAGCTCTAGGAGTCAGGAATCTAAGGAAGAAGTTGGGCGTCTGGAGACACAAGGGTGAGCCTGAAGGAGAAGGCGCTGAGAAGTTTAAGAAAGAGCATCATAAGAAACGTGGACCAGCTTTGGCGTATCAATTTGGTAATACGGTAAGTTCTCTCGAACCTTATCATGTGGGGTTTCTCGGTGGCTAATATTACATAGATCATTGTTGAAGACGAAGATGGCGAAGTCGTCAAGAAATATGATATTCCGTCCACCTCAAAGCCAGCGAAGGAGGGAGGAGAGCCAAGTGCTGCTAGGCAAGGTCTCAACCGAATGGGCACTTGGACGGGTTTTGGTCCCAAACCCTCCAATGCCAACGCCGAATCTAGCAACGCAGGTGCATCGTCTTCTAACACTGGCGGTAGTGGTGCAGCATCAGCGGTTCGCCAGGGACTTTCTCGAATGACTACATGGACGGGCAAGAAACCAGAGGAAGACGAAGACGATGACAGGCGTATTAGATTTATGATCGGAGGAGGCGGTCGTCGTTTAACCAAAGAGGATTTCCTTAACGAGATCCGAACCCTCGACCCCAAAGCTCGTTGCGAGATCGTAGAGCAAAGTGACGCTGATCCCGCCATGAAAGCCGCCGCTAAGAAGGACGCCAGCACCGACAGCCCAGGCTCCAGCCGACTTTTCGACGCAATTAACACCCAAGCTGCATCCGGACCCCGCGCGGCAAAGACCGTTGGTGCTGAAATGGCGCGTCAAAGAGGAGCGGTGATTGAGGAGGAAGACTCATCCGACAGCGACGACGAACGCGCCGCACGCAGACGAGCCAAGACGACTCAAGCGCCCAGGCAAACGACAAAACGGTCCTCCCCGCTCAAGAAATCTGCTTCGCCGTCGGATGATATCGAGGAATCTGCAGCAGAGCGCAAGCGCAGAGAACAGGCGCTCAAGGGGGTAGATGATGTTACACCTGCTCAGAGAGGCCGCTCCAGACAGCTATCTGATGATGAGGATTCGGAGGGCGAGACAGCGGCCGAGAAGAGAAGACGTGAAGCGGCGCTTGGTGAGGGGACCCGGGAGGATGATAGTGATGATGACGATACACCACGCGTGCCCCCGCCAGTTGCGAAGAGTCGAGGAATTAGATTCGCGCAGAGTCCTGTTAGGGGACCGAAATAGAGGGTGATGGGGAAGCCGCAACGGGGAGTTGAGTGGAAAGGGATATACGTATATACTGGGTTGAAATTATGCAATATGAGGGAGAATTACATGCATCTGGACAGCGCACAATTACGTTAGAATTCTCTGCACGTACACGTGGATAGGTGGATGGTACAGAAGGGACATGTGCATATTTGCATGCCTTGATACATTTACATTTGCTTGAGGATACCTTTCGTGTTTACTACCTAGGTACCGTTCTCGCATCAGCGGTTGGCGTTTGGTTTGGGTTGGGTTGGGAAGGGAGTAAGTAGTAGTTAGATACGTAGATTGTGAGTAGATTGTGAGTAATGATACAATATATATATACAAAAGATCTAGGCTCGCCGTCTGAGGTGCAAGATTTGAGATTCATGTTCTTCGAATGATACTGGTGTTTACATATAGCGTCGTTGTAATGCAGGGAGTTTCATGCATGCTTACATATTCTATGGATCCAACATTGATCAACGGCAATCAATCTTCGCTCTCTTTTCACCTCACCTCACCTCAGTCCCAGTACAATCATTGTATCACTTCCTTCCCGGCGGACCACGACCATGACTCTCCCGGAGCCCGTCGCCTATATTCTACATCTCATATCTACAGCATGTGCCACAATATTCCTCCTACTTCTCCCGGTAATGTTGATTTTGGAATACGGCACACGGAATCATGCTGCCTTGGATGTTGGTAACGAGTATCAGTCTCCCGAGGAGGCTCATGGATTCCTCAGTCGGGCCTTGCTTTTGTGGATCAACCTGATTTTGCTTAAGGGATGTAAGAGTATTTTAACGCAAGCAGATATGATGCCGCTTAACCAAGATATGATGCCAGAGTTCACAAGAGAGAAAATGGTGGAGGTATGGCCTCAGCGATGTAGGTAAAGAGTTCTTAACATCGCTTATGGTTCTTACTCATCACTTATGGAATAGCCAAGCCCGAAACAGAGAAGAGTTTGCCTCTGGCTTTTCTGAAATGCCTGAGAACAACATTCTTTGCTGCCATTGTGCCGCGCCTTTTGTTAATCGTTTTCCGGTACTCGCAGCCTGTCTTAATTAACCGGTCTATCAAGTACGCTATGGACGACCCTGATAGCCTTGAGACTTACAGCGGGAAGTGGCTTGTGGTGTCTGCTACGGTGATATATGTGGGTATTGCGGCAAGTAGCCAAACCTCGTACTCTTCCAAATACCTAGTAACCCTACACACTGATACTCAAAAATCAAGCTATCAACATCCGCGTACCAGTATCGCCTGAACCGCTTGAAGTTAATGACTAGAAGCGCGTTGGTGGGACTTATCCATGATCATACCATGAAATTACCCAGCGTTTCATGCGATAACGGCGCAGCTACTACGCTTATGAGCACAGACGCCGAGAGTCTCGAAGGAATTGGTGAAATGGTCCACGAGATATGGGCTCAAATTGTAGAAGTGGTGATTGGGATATGGCTTCTGGCTGGTCAGGTTGGCTGGATTTGGCCGCTTCCGTTGTTTCTTATTTATTGTATGTATCCCATTTCACAACACCTCGCCATGACTATGACTGAAACCAGATACCTGAATAGTATGCACTCACACGGGTCGATTCGTTGCAAAACACTTGCAACCTAGGCAAAAAGCTTGGAATAAGGCAACGCAAGATCGCATAACTGCCACAAGCTCAATGCTCAAGGCGATGAAAGATATCAAGATGATGGGATGCCAAGGCTATTTGAATCGTCGAATTCAGAGGCTCCGAGAGATAGAGCTCCAGGCTGCCACTAAACTGAGATGGGTTATGGTATACTACAATGCATCAGGTTCGTCAAAAGATCAAACGAGGTTTTAAATTTTAATTGCTGTCCGCTGGACAAGCTAACAGATAACAGCCAATGCCCTCGGTGTATTCTCCCCGGCCTTCACACTAGTCATTCTTGCAGTGTTATCTGCAGCCAACAGTCGTAAGTTAGAGACAGACACTGCGTTTACTACGATAGCTATCTTGAGCATGGTCACTCATCCTGCGAATATGGTAATGACAATTGTACCCCGCATCTTGTCAGCACAATCGGGCTTCGGAAGGATTCAAGCATTCTTGCTTCGGCCACGGCTACGAGGTTTCCGTGTGGAGTTGTCCAAAGATCTTGCGGCTTGTAATGTTACATCTGACTCTACCATTCGGATTAGTGAAGTTTAAATTGCGCATCCACAAATTCTTTTGGAGAATATTAATGTTGATGTCAAGACTGCTACACTTACTACCATATCTGGTCCCACTGGCAGCGGCAAATCAACTCTCTTGCGCATGATACTCGGAGAAGTAATTCTCTCACATGGATCGATTTCCGTATCCACGCAAAGAATAGCGTACTGTGCTCAGAGACCATGGCTACCCAATGGAACTATCAAGGAAGCTATCTCCGGTGCTACCACTGATCCTCGTTTCATTTCTGAAGATTTGGAGAAAAGGTATAACGAAGTCTTGACGATGTGTTGCCTTATGCATGATATTGATACACTTGTGGATGGGGATCAGACACAAATTGGAAGTAGAGGGATCAATTTATCTGGAGGACAGAGATTGCGCGTGGTAGGCTTCTCAGTGTTACCTTATATGGACTTTATATCTAAGAAACTTTAGGCACTGGCTCGTGCATTATTTGCAAGATGCGATATACTGCTTCTAGATGACACCTTTAGCGGCCTAGATGGTGATACGGAACAGAAGATCTTCAGCAATTTGCTTGGACCCTCCGGATATTTGAAGCGACTGGGGACTACCCTCGTTCTTGTTTCTAATTCTGGTAAGTTTATTCATAATTTCCCCCCATTTGTCAGTATAATAGCTAGCGATAGCTTACTCTCTGATAGCCCAATACTTCCCCGCTGCAGACCACGTCGTAGTTCTCGGAGATCGCAGAATTCTCGATCAAGGGAGCCCCCAAACCCTTACCATTAAAGCTGAATCCATAGCAAAATTCGCTTCCAGCAATACCAGCAAGGAAAATGCCGTCTTATCAGCCAACTACAATAGATTCAGCGCCCAACTGCGAGAAAAAGACACGAGCGAACTGGACTTGACGAGGCAGACTGGCGATACTGCTCTATATGGTTCTTTCCCCATACCAGTTGCGACCAGGATAAGCTAACAATCCCCACAGGATATTACCTCAGTTTCAGTGATTTGATCAATCACCTCTACCTCGTTAGCGCCACCTCTATATATTCTTTCTGCATGACGATCCCGCAGTACTGGCTTCGGTGGTGGACTAAGTCAAGTGGTAATAGTCCCGCGTTTTATGTTGGTGGATATATATGTCTCTGCGCCGTGTCTTGATTGCTACTAGTGCTCAAGCGTGGTATGTTCAGTGGTGAGACTACTCTGGGTTGGTAGTGGCTTATTGTTTTCTTGAAGGGTTGTTCTTATTCGACTTTCTTCACAGTCTGGGTTGCGGTTACATCAACGACTTCTGGATATTGTCACTGGGTTTGTATTACTGTCCATAAGTGTCCATCGATGAAGTGGAAGATTGCTAAGTACAAACAGCGCTCCGTTGTATTTCTTCAGTGAGACAGATAACGGCTCAATCCTGAATAGGTAAGTATGAATCCTTACTAAAGGTAAAGTTATCGATCTTGATAGTTATTAGGTTCAGTCAAGACATCCAGCTCATCGACAAGCAGCTGCCATCAGCCTATCAAACCGTTGTGACGCGTGAGTTCCACACGTTCCCGCTGACTTAGAAGCTAACAGAACCAGAGGTTTGCAAGCTAGTTATGTAAGTCATAGTCCTTTGCATGGCAGAGAAATGGCTTGCCATACTATTCCCCGCCTGTGCACTTCTACTTTATTTGATGCAGAAAGTATATCTGCGAACCTCGCGACAATTACGATACCTAGAGCTCGAAGCCCGCACAAGTTTCTTCTCTAGCTTCTTAGAATAAGTGTGTACAAACCTCCCATTTAACGCCAGGAAAATATCTAAGATTCTGTTAGGTAGAAGGCCTCGAAACAATACGATCCTTCGGCTGGTGCAAAGCCACAATTCAGCACAACATTCAAACCATCGAACACTCCCAGCGCCCAGAATTCCTACTCCTCTGTCTCCAGAGATGGCTAAACGTAGTCTTAGATCTGCTTGCTGCAGGTGTAGCAACGACTGCGATTTTCATCGCCATGGCATTCCGAGAGCATATCAGCGGTGCGCAAGTCGGGATTGCGCTCAATATTATGCTCGTTGCAAACAGCACGCTGCTTAAGCTTGTGGAGAATTGGACTCTGATGGAGATTTCTCTTGGTGCTGTTTCTCGCTTGAAGACTTTGGAGGAGGATACTCCGCTTGAGGGTGGAGCGGATGGGGGCATTGAACTACCTACAAACTGGCCTTCTAAGGGTCGAGTCGAGTTCTGCGATATTAATGTCGCCTATCAGTACGTACTCCGACAGGAAGTTCCTGCTACCTATAACTAACTAATGACTAATATTAGCCCGGAGGCTCTTGCTATAAAAGATTTGAGCTTGAAAATCAATCCCGGTCAGAAGCTCATTGTCTGCGGTCGCACAGGGAGGTTCGTCACCGCTCATTCTTTAATCATATTTATTCAAGAGCTAACTATTGTGTACGAAAGTGGTAAAAGCACACTACTCTTAACGCTTCTCAGACTTCTAGAACTCCAATCTGGTCGTATCAAGCTGGATGGTATAGACATCAAACGCGTCAACCTTAATTTGCTGCGCCAGCGTTGCTTCATTGCTGTTTCCCAAGATCCCCTAATCTTGCCCGAAGAGACACTGCGCTTCAACTTGGACCCAGATACCTCAAGTTCGGATCAGATGATGATTGATGCATTGACAAAAGTGGGGCTATGGTCACACTTCGTCGAGAGCGATAAACGCGTTGAGGGAAATCGAGGCATCGCCAACTCAGGTCTTGGCGAGCATTCAATCCTTGATCAGAAAATTTCCTTGCTCCAAGACCTATCTGTGGGACAATGTCAACTCTTCTCAATCTGTAGGGCGCTTCTCAAAGCGACCGCGTTACGAGCGACAGGCATGATGCCCGTGGTTGTACTGGATGAAGTCACGTCGTCTCTAGATGTTGCTACTGAGTCTACGATTTATCGGATCGTTGATGAGGAGCTCATGCAGAAAGGTCAAACTGTTATTATTGTCTCTCACAGGCTTGGTAGTTTGCGCATGAAGGATCGGAGGGATGCTGTGGCGGTTATGGCTGAAGGTAGGTTGCTGGAAGTCAGGAAGGATTTGGAACGCTCGAACTTGGGCCAATTGGCCCGTACGGAATAGATGTTGCGTTGGCGATTTTGGGGATTCCTTATCTTTGGCGTACAGTACTTGTCCATGTGCAGGAGTAGGGGTCAAACCATCGATCGACCAACTTGCTAGTCAGATGCCGTGAAGTCTCTGAGGATCAGAACCGTCTTGCGGACTCAGCTGTAGCGGCTGATGGCCTACTATCAATGGTTTTGTTTGAGATTTGTGTTGTGCGAATATTCCGCAAGAAGCGGGTGAAAACCGGCTGGGACGATATTTTCTGATAAGTTCTAAGCAAGTTTCGATCATATAAAAATTTGTGGAAGGGAGACTTACCCCCTGAATTTTAGCGAATGGGACGCCAAATTCCCCTGTAAATTACCCCGCACCTGCCCCACTTGTATTGTATACCTATGTAATAAATGGAAAGTTTTAGTCTGAAAAACGCGTAGTTCTCAAATGCCGTATGCATGATTTTTGTTTCTATATTCTTATATTTATATCTTCTGATGGAAAGGTTCTGAAGACCTGCATTAGCCCTGCTAGAGAAATACTCAGCCATATTATGCGTGAGTTCTTTTCTACTGACCCCTTTGACCAAATCAAAATAAGCGTCAAGGGGCTTTTTTGGAATAAGCACATTGCAGGACTCGATGCTATATAATCTAGGACTAATTGTTGTGCCGGGCTGAACTTTCGATCTCCGCGGGAACGATGTGGGTAGGCTTCATTTCGCACCAAGTCCAGAATATACAAGCAAAACCCGCAACGCATGTGCAAATGCCTTTCAAATTGTCTTGATCAATAGAAATATTCTCCAACCTTAGATATTATTGCAAGAAGCTTAGGGTTCATATTGATCTTAAACGTAAAAAGAGCCCACTTCTCCGCTACGGGTCACTTCGCCTTAAAATCTTCAAATGAAACGCCACGTCAACACACCCAAAGGAGACCTTGACGACGTCCAAAACGAAACTACATTCCAAAACCCTCGATGATTTAGATAATATCTGTCTCTTCATCGTGGGGAATTATCTTTCGGAAATTTGCGATATCCCGAACCCAATCCAAGCCTTCAGGAAGCACAACTTTATGCATAATACAACAGCAATCTGGCCGCCCGTTCTCGAACATAACAAACGCCTTGAATCGTGGGAACATTCCGTCTGAAAGTACTGCATTCTAAATGCCCTTCTGAAAATTAGGGACAAGAGAATCTAGGTACTTCTCAAGCTCATCCCGATTCGTATGTCTTTTTGCTTCTTGCATCTTCCTCGCATTGAAACTGGGCCGATCAAATACATACCTGTAGAAATTGAGAAGTTGCCAACGCTCCCAGGGGGTTGTTGCATGGAACCCATAGTCCAGAATCTATCAGAAGTTGGCTAGATGAAAGTCGTTTCTAACGCTTTTTGCCAACAGACAAAGTTGGAGGCCGACTCTCTTTGCCTGTCAGACTGCATCTTCTGTCCAATCATTTGCTTCAAACGAACGCAGCACTCCTCGCCGCTCCGCAGATTCTCGGTGATGCTTACAGGCGGCACGATGGCGGCAGGATCC
>Ga0247778_1000346_pt1 | contig 70424 bp, 69 predicted proteins | sample UWRJL049202B5_FD_179939 | JGI IMG/M metagenome (GOLD analysis project Ga0247778, IMG submission 179939) | Plant litter microbial communities from Arlington Agricultural Research Station in Wisconsin, United States - UWRJ-L049-202B-5 | ecosystem: Environmental > Terrestrial > Plant litter >... | reverse complement strand
GAGTCCAGCATGGATTGAGCATCCCGCTGTGCGAGCTGCTATAAGTAGACCCTCGTGGATTCGTGCTTGTGTGTCCGAACTTCGAGGACTTTGTTCCAGGGCCCTTGCCCTATATTCCCTATAAGTTGCGCTGTCCGTCATGGGTCGTCTTGTTTAGAAACTGCGACTGCAACTGCAACTCCACTCCTCAAATAGGAGCAAGTTCGAGCAATCAAACTCAATCTCGACACGCCCGCACCTCGATCTGCCACGCCGCGTGATGCAGCGAAGCAATTTGCATCATGATGCCATTATCGAAAACAGTGCGCAAGGCCACAGGCACGAAGTCCCTTCCTTCAGAAGCTTGGGCAGCGAAGGCCCGGGACAAAGTCACAACTAGTCTTATGATATGCACAACCGCCATTAAAGAGCTTCGAAGTGCAGCAACGTCTCTCGCAATTCTTACCGCGTAACTGATCCATTACCCCGGATTCTCGTCGAGCTGTTTTATGCATTGCTCGTAGCCTGGCGTGGGCAGCCACTACTGTCCTAAGCCCGGACCCTTCTAATAACCGTGCAGTAGCTACGGTAGCATCTTGTATCGTGTACCACATTTGATAACAATGTGGATACTAGTGTCCGGTTGCGTTCCGCGGATTCGGCCAGACTCCAAGTCACTTCGTATGCCGTGTTCTGTTTGGAATTCGATAATGGAGGATGACAAGCCCAGCAAGGCGGGCCCCAATTTGTTGACCGCGGGAAGACAACCCAAGATGTTGAAACTACAAAGAGGTTTGGGATGCCCAAGTTCAAAACCGGTCATGACTGCTGCGTGTGCACAGTGCTTGCTCAAAACTGCAATTGAGGTCGGTCAACACTGAAGTGCCCTAATGATTGTCCAGATAATTATGTCACCTGGCTCCGCTGTTGGGCCTCTAGGCTGATTGTTGTAAGTTAGCTTCCTCCTCTAGGTCGCGTGTGGGGAGAGCAATTGGAACTGCTTCTGGATTCAGTTCAAACCGCCTCATGGCGACATTTTAGATCGTGAAGTCAAGGCCGTGCATGCGTTGATCTCGGAGACTTTAAAGTTTCCTAGGTGCATACAGGGACCTACTTTATAGGAGCCGTCGAGCACTAGACGCAAAGCTTACTCCCCGAGACAACCGAGCGTACAGCAACTAAAACAACACGCCGTCGATTGGGAATATTGAAAGCAGTGGCGGTGAATGGCACCTCCAGTGTCATTGAGAGGGGTGATATACTCACTTAGGAGTCTTCAGTCTGCAGTGCTCCTGCTTGTATTAACCACAGAAATTAGGTATGAGATACGTTTGTCTGAGAAGTCTTCAAATGAAGTTTGTTACAATTTTCGGCATGAAATGAATGATCAAGTCTTTAACGCTGCCGAGGGGCCGCGGCGATATCTCCGTTGGCTCGACGGCCTAGAAACCACCGAACTATGATACTCTAGGCATTAGATGGCTTCCTGAAATGGACACACTGCTTGGGCCCAACAAGAAGTGGGACGGATTGTTTAAAAAAAGCAGGTAGCTGTGCAATCGTGGAGCAGAAGGATGAACCGACTAATATGCCCACCTCGAAATGATTGTAATTGTACATGGTATAGAGGGAGTATAAAAAACAAGCACGACATCCGCTCCTGACGCAATGATGAATTGCAAGACAACTAAACTCCATCTTTTTGACTTTTGCAATAGTTATGTGGCGGGAAAAGACCCATACGAAGTTTCCTTCGCAGCACTTGCCGCAAGCGCCTAGCCAGACTCAAAGGAAAGGCCAAATTTCTAGTCTTCATTCTCATGGACGGCCGAACAAGAAGCTTCTTCACTTTCTTGAGATGGATCTGCTGAAAATTCCCCGCCATAGGTTCCACGTGTGTTCGTTCAATCCGTAAACGACAGCGTCCGCAAATCCTTGCACTACTATACAAGCCTATAATGGTCGAATTAACGGAGGCCGAGCTCAATTGAGGATTGGGGAATGTACCTTGTCTACCGTTCCAACCGCAAATGGAGCAGATTTTCCTGTTGTTGCCTGATATATCTACAATGAGTGAATGGAATAGTTAGCGTGAAATACTTGGAAAAGCTCCTGAAGACCTGAGATCTTCAACCAACCGACTCGGAAAGATAAGTGCCCGAACGAATGTTTAGCCTTACCCTAATCGCTGTGGGAATCGTCCAGATGATCAGATAAATTAAAGGATAGATCATCATCTGATAAGATATCTGCAATTGTAAGTATGTTTACGAAAATACTGTTGGGGGTTACCGACCCTTTTCAGCACAGGGGATGGCCTTCCAATTCTAGAATGCGTTGGGAGAGTTGTTCTTCCGCCGTCGCAATTATCCGTGCCAGATGACATATTCAGAGATACTCTGGGCGCATTTCCAGTGGTAGAGGGTTCTATCTGAAGACTACCTGTAGCATCCTCGTCAAAAGACATGAATCGAGTGTGTGCTTTGTGAATTATGAAATACAATCGCAGGTAGAGGCCAAGTATTGCAATGATAATAAGCCATCTGGGAATAAAATTGACAAGAAGGCGGACTCGATCGCTCGTAAACCAACACCCTGTTTACGTCAATGTCCTGACAAGAGATGGCAATCCTCACCGTACTTACAAGCACCGATGTCACCGTATCCCACAACTACAAGTCCAATTGAAGCCCAGAGAGTTGACAGAATCCATGGGAGTATCCAAACTATCAGCCTGTTCCCTTGTATCCAAGATGATTGATGCTTGTGATTGGCCAGAATCAAATAGGTACAGACGGCAATGATCAAAACCCAGTAGTCCGCTATTGTGGTGTTAGAGGCATGAAACCAAAGTATGTGAAGTTACATACTTTGGACAACAAAGGCCTGTATCATAAAGCCATTGAAATTGCAAAAGGTTCTGGCTCCCTGGCTTCCAATATCGGTACCGCTTATATTCGTTGCTGTCGAAGAAAGGAAGTTCACTGCCATCCAAAAATCACTTATGGCAAGACCTCTGTATGTGTTAGAGGAATTTCACATACACGTGAGGCATCATAGAGGGGTGGCGGTGGTAGATTCACAAGATAAGTTGGTGTCGGAAGCTCCTCAGAGACTTGAACAGCTGTCTATATCAGAACGAGGTAGTTGAATCGATACTAACAACTCACCAGGAAGCTCAAAATGATCCACCCTGCCCCACCAGCAGAAAATACAGATACTGCGAGTATCACGGAGTTCAAAACATGAATCTGATGAGGCGAAGATGGGGCAGACAGAACACCCATAATTTCTAACTGGGAAAGAGCGAGTTACTTCCTGCCGGCAAAACAATCCCATACCGTGCTCATCTAGATATAGATCTCTACATAAAGAGGCTTCCTTATCTCACTCATCAATTTACACATAAAGAAGTTGCGGAGATACCGGCAGCGACATGCGATTTCATTCATGCTCGGTGGCACAGATTAGAAAACGAGACGCTTACCCCAGCTTATCTGCTGAAGAAACGGCAAAAAGAAAGGAACTTAGGAAACGCATCCAGCCGCAGTAAAGACACGCGAGGGTTATCGCTGGCACTTGGAATAGCACGCCATTACCATTGGACAACGTTCTATCTCCGTCAAAAATGAAGTATACTACGATTTGATGTGCGTGCTGAAACAGCTTACTAAAGCGCTGCTTTTGGTCAGTCAAGGCCCAAAAATGAACCCTGATCGGGTTTCAAGCATTTCTTTCCTGCACATACTTGTGAATAGATAGAAGGAAATGGGCAGCAGGAAGTACTGCGAAATGATCGCAACTTCCACCAAAGAAGATAGGCCCCAAGAATGTTTCACTGTCGCGTGAACACTAAATGGGTGGATTACTGCAAGACCGATACAGGAAATCTATCAATGTATCTCCCGAAGATGGTACGGTGTATTCCAACTCCTCGTCTTATCGCCGGCATTGGCTCGTTGAAAGGACATGCTAATCATTTCCGCGGCAGGAACCATATCTGTGGGGGTCTAAGCACTTCCTTGCTCTCGCGTCGTAAGAAAAAAGCAAAGTGTCAATCCGAAGATATCGTTGTAAATATTTGAAAAAAGCAAATATAATCTCACAAGGATTTGCTTTCGCCGACTGTGCCTTTGCTCCTTCCTAAAGGACACCCCAAAAGCAGGGATCTCGAAAGATTAGGACGAAATGAGTCCCATACATTCATGCTTCAAGATTTAACAGCAGATATGCAGCAATAGACTTCTAAGGATGCAGCGGCATCTTATGCTGGCGTGGACAGCGGGGACAGCGGCTCGCTATTAATTGTTCTGTTCTCTCTTCTCTTGCTCTGCCGCGCCTCCTCATTACCCCGTTTCCACATATCGATCCTTTTTAAATGAGCCTTATCGAAATTCTCCCTCCACCATTTCTCAAATTTGGGTAATGGTCGGCCTTTTCCATCTTTGGGTTCCCCAGCCATTTTCCTGACTTCTTCAAAATACTCCTCGAAATCGGGATATAGGGCAGTAAATGGCACGCCATCGCCTTTATAAGCAATTCTGTCTTCTTCCCACTTAACCTGCTCACTAAGTGGAGGAAGCGAAATACGACCTGCCAGAAACCTTGCAGCTAAAACAGCCTGCCATTCGAAGACTTTGAACGTAAACCCGGCCGCTATTGCTCCAACAAAACATAAGGTTGGATCTTCACGCCAGAAGACATGTTGATAGAGTTTGGGTAGACGATTGTTACGAATAGTACGCGCAAGATCGGGAAGAAATGGCAAAGTCCACGTATAGCCAGTTCCAAATATGATATGGTCAACATCTTCAAGCTTCGTGCCATCCTCGAAGAAGACTGTTCTTTCGTTGGTCTCTCGATTGGACACAACTTTGGATATCGGTGGTCGGCGGAGTATTCGAGGGTGCTGGAAAGCGTAGTCAAAGAAATATGGGTGATACTTCCCTCGAACCACTGAGTTCAGAGGGTTCTCCGCATAGTCGGCCAGGGCGTAGGAGATGTCGGCCCCACTGATGCTAGCCCCGACTACTACAACTGTTTTCCCTCTATAATGTTCAGGCTTTCGCCATGCTTTGCTGTGCTGGACACTGCCAGGAAAAGCTGTAGCAAATTCAGAGAGGCCGGGGGTATGTGGGATGAATGGGACGTGATAGTGGCCTGCTGCGACAAGTACAGCATCAAAAGACTCCTGCCACCATCTATCCTCTTTCCCATTCTCAAGTGGTTGCCTCAAAGTAAGAACCCACTTTTCAGTGTCCCTATCCTTGGACACCAGCTCTACCGTAGTGTTATAAGTTACCAAGTCTTGGTACCCGCGCCGATTTACTAGATCTTGAAGATATCCTTCGACCACTTTCCAATTTCGAAAGGGCGAATCTTTGCCATGCCGTTGTATATTGAGAGCACTTTTCTCTTCGGGGAATGGTTCTTGGGAAAAGGACATGGCATGAGCCTCGATGTTCGTCTCTAAGGTAGGGTAGATCGAAGTCTCGGAAAATCGATATTGTGTGTTTCTAGGAGTCGTTGTAGGAAGTTCGTTGGGTATTGGAAGTGTGTCGTCTGGTCGTCGTTCGGCAATCTTCTTGAAGTCTGGTAGCTGTTGGACATGGTCCTCAGGATCTTCGATCCTGGAATGCATTAGAGGCCTCTTGATGTAGCTTTCCCCGGACTGGACTTACCAACATCCCCCCGCTTTCTCTCGTCTCTCGAACACGCGAATGCGGTCGAATGTCTTTTCTTGTGCCAATGCATCTATAGAAATGATACCTGCTGGACCAGCTCCGACGAGCGCGACCGATTTGATGGGAGCCATTGTTGCTGTGGTTTTGTTGGTCTGGTTCCAGGACATAAATGTATATATCGAGGTGGGGCGGCTAAGTGTACCCCACGGTCGATAATCTCTCCCTGGAACGGGCCATCCTCTGGGCCTATTCGATCAAGTCCAATGGGCATCTAACAATGCAGGTATGGTGCAATCGTGGTGGAGTGGCCATCATCTTTAGTGAGGGTTGTTAGGCTCGGCATAGTGGAGGTCGAATCTAGCGAGGAGAAGGATCAATTTGTGGACTGAGGTTATCAAGACATTTTTGTGTCAAGATGAATAGCAATTCATGGTGGAAATCTAAGAGAGTTACAAATCTCAATATTAGATCCATATAAATATACGACTCTTCACAAAAACTGACACCTTCAAAAAGGTTGCCCCGTCAATGGAGCTTTTTCACCCAAATTGCTGAAATGACTAAGCCTACAGCTCACGTTTCCCGCTTCCGCCCCTGGCCTGGCCTAGTACCCCCTTTCGTTTGCAGCTCGACTCTGTACACAAGCCTTCGAGGGAGTCCTCGACGAGCGCGCCTAATGCTGGTCTCATCTGGGTGCACCCGGTATATCCCATCTCGCCGGATCGCATCTCTTCAAACTCGATACCTACACTGTCTCATTCAAAATGGCCCATCTCGAAAATATGCATTCTCGCGTCCATATGCACCTCAGCGCGTTCCGAATAGGGGCGCCAAAAAGAAAGCTTCCGGCAAGCTTGACGAGCTTCCTCAAGGTACAATACCTTTAGAGCCGCTGGCTCTTGAGGAGAAAACCCCTACTCTACCTACGGTTCTGCTTCAAGCTCGTAGTAATATGAATCGATTTGAAAATTGCGTACTACTTACTCGAGTTGGCGGCTTCTATGAGCTATACTTCGAGCATGCGGATGAGTTTGGGCCGCTTTTAAATTTGAAAGTCGCGCCGAGGAGTACAGGACCGAGGACAAATCCCGTCATTGTTTCTATGGTATGTCTTGAGACGACTTTGTGGGCACTGTACTGAGAAGTGACTAGGCCGGCTTCCCATTTTTTCAGCTGGATAGGTATCTCAAAATCCTTGTCCAGGACTTGAATAAATATGTTGCTATTGCTGAAGAGTTCCGAAATGATCCTTCTGGAAAAGTCAAAGCTGGTGGCTTGATGAATGATAGAAAAGTCACTCGCATCGTCACGCCTGGAACGCTAATCGATGAAAATTTCATGGATCCGTTCACGAATAATTACGTTCTTGCTATTCATGTCCAGGAATCTGTCCAGGAATACGCCCAAGACTCTATTACAGATGACTGCCCACCCGTTCATGCTCAACGTTCAAACACACCAGTTGGCCTCGCCTGGTTAGATCTATCAACTGGACATTTCTACACGCAAGCTACAACATTATCAGCACTACCTTCATTCCTCGCTCGGATTGGACCACGAGAAATTATATTAGATGAAGCTCTCCAAGCACTGAAAGATCATGGGATTTTTGCCGTACTCGCAGAAGACCGTCACCTCATCACATATTGCAACCCCTTGGAGATGAAATCCATCAAGGATTGGTCTCCAATGCTAGAGTCGCCCATACCTGCAAAGATTGCCAACGACTTTACACCAGAGGAAGAAGCTGCCGGAAGTACCCTCCTTCAATATGTCGAGGCGCGACTGCAGGGTTCGAATATGAAGCTTCAACCTCCGACTAGGCAGCTTGATATGATGGGAATCGATAAAAATACAATGCGAGCTTTGGAGATCAAGAGAACGATTCGAGATGATCTAGTCACTGGGAGTCTATTACATGTAATCAGACGTACTGTCACAAAAGGTGGTGCAAGGTTATTGGATAACTGGCTAAGTATGTCCAGTTCTTTTCAGATCTTGGGAAATCGTTAATTGAATTCTAGGCTCACCGTCAACCTCCCTGAGCGTCATAAATGCTCGCCTCGATCTTGTAACACACTTGTTACATAATGAACTATTTCGGGAACGCATTGCCATTCTTCTCAAGAGATGTCATGACTCACATCGCTTGTTGCAAAAATTCGCATTCGGTCGAGGCGACCCAGACGACATGCTTGCGTTAGTCAGCACAGTACACGCAACACAGGAGCTTGTAGCTACTCTCGTCCAAGACAGCAGTGAGGAAGACTGCATCCGAAACATGGCGGCTCGCATAAACCTTGAAGGACCCAGTGAACTGGCAAAACGAATCCAAGAAGCCATAGACGAGGAAGGGATCGTGCAACAACATATGATGGAAGACGGAGAAGCAGGAGAAATGCAAGCCCTCGCAGCCGCCATCGTTACCTCCGAAGGGTCCCGAGAAGACGCCAACATCCTACCCAAAAAGAGAAAGAAGCCAACAAGCATCAGAGAGCATTACTCCGACGGCAATGAAGCCTGGATAATGAAACCGGCCGCTAGCCCGACAATCCAACGTCTCCACGAAAAGCTAGCAGAACTCGCAAACGAGAAAATGTCACTGACGGACTCCCTCAAAACCCGTCTCGAAGCCTCGTCTCTCACTCTACGCTTCACTCCCGGCCTAGGACACATCTGCCATGTCAAAGGCAGAGATATAAAACGGGATTTGGCAGAAGGGAGGCGCGTCAGCTCAAGCAAAAGTACTAGCTCCTTCCACCACCCCGAGTGGACGGATTTGGGAAACCGTATCGACCGCTGCAGAGACCATATCCGAGCCGAAGAACAGCGCGTATTCCGGGACTTGCGAGAGCAAGTGATCCTCAATATCGTCAAGCTGCGCCGCAACGCAGCCGTATTAGATGAGCTTGACATCGGTAGCTCGTTCGCTGCGCTTGCTGCTGAAAAGGCCTGGACAAGACCGATACTCAACAACTCGACTACGCACAAGATTGTAGGCGGAAGACATCCAACGGTTGAGGGCGGACTAGAGGAAGAAGGAAGGAGCTTCACGACGAACGACTGTTTTGTAGGCGACGTACAGAAAATATGGTTGATCACCGGCCCGAACATGGCAGGCAAGAGCACATTTTTGCGCCAAAACGCTCTCATCACCATCCTCGCACAAGTAGGCTCGTACGTCCCTGCCGAATTCGCGGAGCTGGGCATCGTAGACCAGATTTTCAGTCGCGTCGGCTCAGCTGATAATTTGTACCGCGATCAGTCGACTTTTATGGTGGAGATGTTGGAAACGGCTACAATTTTGAAGGAGGCGAGTCCGAGGAGCTTTGTGATTATGGATGAGATAGGTAGGGGAACGACGCCGAGAGATGGGGAGGCGGTTGCGTTTGCCTGTATGCATCATTTGTATCACGTTAACAAGTGTCGTACGCTATTCGCGACGCATTTTCATGGGCTGGCGGATAGGGCACAAGAGGGCAAGATGGAGGGTTTGGGGTGCTATTGTACGGATGTTGAAGAGGATGAGGGCGGCGGAGAGGGGTTTAGGTATGTGCATAAGTTGAGGGAGGGGGTCAATAGACGGAGTCACGCGCTTAAGGTTGCAAGGTTGGCAGGGCTGCCGGAAGAGGCTATTGCTGTTGCCAGGGATTTGTTGGAAAATGAAGGGGATCTGTAGAAGATAGTTAGAATTGTGCTTATACTGTAATCTTGCTGTATGTGTGGGTGTTGGAAAAAGCAATCAGGAAAAAATTAGAGTTGTTGTTTTTTGGTCTTCAAGGAGCAGATCTCCATTCAGGGTTAAAAAGCTTTTGATTTGTTCATCATAATGCTCGGGGGATGCTGGGAGGTAGAAACAGGAATAGAAGTAATGCCACTGACCTTTTGCTACTACGTAATGCATGTAGAGAATTGTGCTGCTTTTGACTTCACTCACGACGATATATCGAGGCTTTTGTTGCTGAAATGTGCTTGACAGGCTACATTGAGAGACCTGCATATGCTGCTCTGATTTCATGAGATTCGTGTCGTATTACCAACCAACCCATGAATTTACGCAAAATAAAGACCAGCTTAATCGAACAAGCCTCCGAAGCCTTCATCTCCAGACTCCTCGGCCTCACTCTCTGCCTTCTTCTCCTCCTCAGCGGCGGCAGCTGGGGCATCGGCGCTGCTGGTGGCAGCTGGACCGGCCGAGGCGTAGGCGTCGGGGTTAGCGATACGGTCCTTGAGCTCATCTATCTCGGGCCAGCTGTACTCAGTCTCGACGGCAACGGCCAGAACCTTCTTATAGCTGTTGACAACAGAGTGCATAACAGATGGAAGGGTGGGGAAGTTGGCAGCCAACGAGATGGCAGCGATGGTGGTGATGGCGCTAGAGAAAGACTTGAGAAGTTGGGACTCCTCGATGTCGAGAACGCTGGGAGGGAAAGTGTTGCCTTGGTCGTACACCTGGGAAATACCCATACCGTAAGTGAAGGGCGAGATGTTCAACATGTTGAGCAAAGTAGCCTCGGAGGCTCCGACCTTGCTTCCAGCCTCGACGAGCTTGAGTTCGGTGGTGATTTCAATGGTACCACGGGCAATCTTGGTTGGGACACCGAGAGCCTGGAAGAAAGAGGTCTTTCCGGGTTCCATACCAGTGTTACCAGCTGGGATGAACACATCGGCGGGAGCGACGGCACCAGCTCTGGCGGGGGCGGCGACCTTGTTGGCGAGAATCTTGTCACGGATAGACTTGAGATCGGCGTTGGTGAAGACGAAACCGACGTTGCCCTTGACGAAAGGAAGGAGACGCTCGTACTCTGGGGAGTCGGCGATGAAGCCCTTGACGGCACGACGGACCTGTGGAATCGCCAATTAGTTGATGCGCAGGTCGCAGATCCGCAGAACATCTCACCATGGTGTTCTTGCCCATCAGGACAACGCCCTCGCCACGGAGGGCTTGTCTGATCTCGTGCATCTGCTGGGAGCTGACATTGTCGACGGTGACGATGAAGATGCTGGAGTATTCCTCGAGGAGGCCCTTGAGCTTGTCGAAGTAGCCGGCCTTGTTTGCTGATTTGCCCCCCATATCTTCTTGAGTGAAGGCAGGATGTTTAAGGGTCAAATGCTATGGGTTGAATTGGGTAACTTCTCGACGGGATTTGAGAAGTGGTTGATGTCGCGAAAAGAAAGCGAGCCGCATTTTTGCGAATATTCTTTTGTGGGAGGATTAGCGCGACATTTCGACCCACTTTAATTGCTTGAGCCACGTAGCACGTGATCTTGAAAATAACCTAGATTTTTGGATCTCAATTAGAAAGTCCAGACGGAGAACAAAGTCATTCTCGAATCCAGAAGTAAGTTGCTTTTTCGGTATGGCAAAAATGTGGATGCCATATCAGTGTTTGGAGAAATGCGGAAATTTCCTCATCGCTGCAAGAGGTTCCAACATCGACCTGTTCAGGCTCTCAGATGGCTCGTTTCTCTCCACATGGAAATGTCCTTCAAGCCAAGAGCCTCAGAAAGTAGAACCAGCAGCCCAAGAAGTCAAACCTAAACTGCAGAACGAAGATTCCAAATCATCGTCGGTGGATATAATAGTCGAAGCTTCAGCCCCTCCAGCAAAACGAAGAAAAATTTCCGAGGAAGAAGCCCAAGATGAGCACTCGGCAAATGGCCAAAAGGAAGACAATAAGGCTGGAAACAAGAAGAACAAGAAAGACAAGAAGCAGAATAACAGATTAGAATCTGTAGCTAATGGTCTCGGAGCCCCAGCCATCATTGCGTTAGCAGTCACCTCAGACTCGGTGCACGTGATTGCTATCACAGGAGAAGACAAAAGCATCCGAGTATTCTCAATTATTTCTCAAGATGGAATTGCAAGATTACAACAGCTGTCTCAGCGGCAAGTTCCTTTCCTGTCGCTTGTCAAATTTGTATTAACAAAAACCAGAGCAATGCCCAAACGCCCCTCCGCCCTCGCCATCACCGACGACAACACCACAATCCTCAGCGCCGACAAGTTCGGTGATGTCTACTCTTTACCCTTACTGCCGTCCCCAGATGGCCGAGCTATTGTCGCAACTTCTCCACCAAAGGAGCAAGAGGAAAAGCCATTCAAGCCTTCAGCCAACGAACTGACAATCCACTCCCAACGCAACCGCAAAGCCCTCGCAAATCAAAAACGCCAACAGAAAGCTCAGCCTCAAAAAACTGTTGTTGAGTTCGAGCACACGTTATTACTGGGCCATGTCTCGCTGCTTACCGATGTCAAACTAGCCACAAGTGGAAGCAGGACTTACATAGTTACTGCGGATCGGGATGAGCATATTCGTATCTCGAGGGGGATTTCACAGACGCATGTTATTGAGGGATTCTGTCTTGGGCACGAGGAGTTCGTTAGTCGGCTTTGTATCCCGGAGTCGAGGCCTGAGATAATGATTTCTGGAGGTGGAGATGCAGAGCTGTATGTGTGGGAATGGGAAAAGAGTCTATTGGTATCAAAGACTCAGTTGAAGGCAAAAGTTGAAGAATTTGTGGGCGAGAAGTTGGCAAAGATTGCTGTTTCGGGGATTTGGCATACGAGACAGGCCGGGAGGGACATTGTGCTTGTGACTGTTCAAGGGTAAGCCACGTTTTGATATCTTTCGGGATGTTTGCTAATGAAGCATAGCCTCCCAGCACTTTTCACCTTCAATCTGACAGAAAGCAACAAACTCGAATCAGACCAAATTCTCGGACTATCCGGTAATGCTCTCTCTGTACTTCCAGAAGCGCCGGCGCCAGAACAAATTCTTATCTCTGTTGATGACGTCCACAAACCTGGCTCGATTGCCGAACTGCGAGAGAGTAACGATGAAGCCACCAGTCCATTTCAGACATTTGTGTTCCAAAAGGGAGTTCTGGTCCAACACTCTTTCGGGTTGGTGACTGTCGAGGACAATGAGGTTCCGGCAGAAGCTGTGAGTGGATTGAGGAATTTGCTGTATAGTCTTGAGAATTTACGAAAACGGGATGGAGAGGAGCGGGGCGGAGGTGATGGTGACGATGGAGATGCTGCCATGGTTGACGAAGCTCAGCAAGGAGAGGAGTGAAAGCAATCCACATGGCGATGTTTGGAGCCGCTGTTAATTTACCAAAGGTACTCTTCGTCATGTACAAGGTCTTCATTCATCTAGTGTACAACTGACCCAATTCTATCTGCATCATCGCCATCATTTTGTTTATGACCCCTGGACACAGTCCTGATCTACTCTATCGATCGACCCCAACCAAATTTCGGAGGCTGGGCTTTCTTCCTACATTCTGCTTCCTTCCGCAATAGATGTTCACGATAAAGATATACTAGCTCATCTAACCTTTCCGCGGCTGGCGTTCCCTCAGTCTGCTCAATCATCTTGAGAAGCCAGCCCACTTTGAATTGATTGAGCCAGCACCCCTGTATCATAGGCATAGTGATCCCAGAATATGTGAGAGCCCTTGTGATTTCCGGTGGAATGGGATTGCCGCGGATGCGCAAGTAGAGAAGGCATCTTGAAACCTCTAAGAGGCCAGTCTTTGACGAGCGAGACTCTGAGAATGCTACTGCCATTTTCGTGATCAGATTTACCATCGCCTGGGAGAGGCGATCGTTCGGATCTTTCGAGAAACCAGGAAATACACCGTCTGCGCGAAACCCCTGGTACGCTGACTCCCTATCCCACATGGGAATATTCAGGGTTTTCCAAATTTCTCCAGAGCTAAATTGCTTACTTTTTATCATCAAGAGAACAAAGTTTGGGCACCTCCAAAACCGAATAGGCTCGCGGTCAGGCCTCAATGGGAGCCATATTTGGTAGATCCTATATGCTTTGCGAACATCCACGGCGCTCAGATCGTTTATCGCTCTTTCGATTATAGGACTATGTGGTATAGTTCCTCGTTCAAACATTGCACGAAGGATGTTGTAAACGAGACTATATTTTCCAAGCTGTTGAAGAAGCCCAAAGGTTTCTTCTGTTCTTGTCCACCATGGCTCTTTGCATTTCTTAAGCGTAGTGATCAGGTCGGAGAAATGCTCTCGAGAGCGTGACTTGGCTTTGAACTCATTTTTGACGATCAATGGCTGCTTCACTACACCTTGGGCGATCCACCGTTCGAGTATTATGGGAACGATGCTTTTCTGCCTCAAATTACGCTTGCCCTGGTCTTCGAAAAGTTGAAGTGTTCGAACGAAGAGACCGTCGGCAACTTTGGGAATTTGAGCAACCAGAGACAACCAGTGATATCTCAATATGGACCTTGATTTGAGTAAACTTTCATCAGAAGCCTTTTTGAGATGCGCAGAACATATGGTGATTATTGCAGACATGAGACCGCTGTGCTTATCAATATGACTCAGCGTTTCGGCAAGAATTGACACAGAGCTCTGGTGAGACGAGACGTTATTCTCCGCCAGATCAATCGCCTTGATGTTTTGATATATGCCTTCCCTAGCACTTCGGGCAAGATGTAGAAGGTCGGACACTAAGCTCGTACGGTCTCGTTGCAGTTGCAGAGTCCAAGTTCCGCATTTGCGCTCGAATTCGCTCGGCTGCCTGGGGTGCTTCCACGCCAGTAAGCTCGTGCGGTCTCGCCGAAGTTGTAGGGTCCGTATTCCGCCCCGGCGCTGGATATTGGTCGGCCTCCAAGTGTGCTCCCATGTTATAAATCTTGTCCGTTGCAGTCGTAGGGTCCGAAATCCGTTCCGGGACTGAGGCTTAGTCGGCTCCCTGAGGTGCTTCCGTAATAAGCTTGTATGGTTTGGATGGTGTTGTAGAGTCCACAATCCGCTTCGGGGTTGGGCCTTGGTCAGCTTCCTGGGCTGCTTCCATTCTGCGATCAAGCGGTCGGAGCGATTGAGCATGAGCTGGACCGAATCCACAGCCCGCTCAATTTCGATTATTGACATGTCGATTGTTGATTGATAGTCATTGACCAACCAGGTTTGCGCCCATGCATCAACCATTTTGATGATACTCTGTCTCATCTTGTTGAGCTGAGCTGTTGAAGCAGAGCAGACTATGCTATGAGCAAAAGTCCGTACCTCGAAGGACATAGGTAGATTTGACAAAACATCGACAAGTTTCCCCATCACCAAGCCATCGATATCACTTAATGGCACTACTTTGCAGGCCGTAATTCCATCCCAGATATCCCGACATAATGCAAGAAGAAGGGATTTTCTTAGTTTAGAAGCCGGTATGACATTTCTGTAACAACCCAGAGCAGCAATAACTGTAGAACTAGACACTTCGCCAAGTAAAAGACTCTGTTTTAGTCGTTTGCTGAACTGCTCGCATAGCTTGGGGAAATCATCCTCGCTGGCCAGTCGCATAGCCTCCTGCAAAGTATCTATGTCTGCATTGGTAAATTCTTCGCTCACGGATATCGCAGGGGCGGGCATCGTAGGTATAGGTTTAGGTATCGCTGGTGCAGGCGCAGGTATTATGAGTCCTTGCAGCCAATTCAAAACGCCCGCGGTATTGTCGGTAGAAGTCGTCGCTGTCGGAGGCTCCCATTTGAATTTTGATCGATCGACCTCCCCAAACAAATTCCACGCTGGGGGAAACGTATAAGGGGATGTAGGTGTCGATTCAGAGAGCTGACCCATACGTCGTTTTCCCAGCCGTCTTCGCGACTCCAATGGGCCTGGAACGAAGCTGCCATAGCGTCTGGTAGATTTTGAAAGACTGACAAAATGCTGGAAGCTCCTGTAAAGCACATCGTCGGATATCCATATCGAGTCTTGAGGTGTAGATAGCTGTCGCTGCACTGCGCGACGGTAGGCAGGAGGGCAGCTGTGCATAGGTTACCGGGTGTGTTGGAACATGTGGAAAGAATGCAATCGTGTGCTCGGAATCGGAATCTTCATAAATGAAAATATCGGGGAGGTAGCTATGGCTGTTGTGGAGTTTGTTACTTAGGTAGAATCCGTGGACAATATCCATCGAAGATTTGAGGTTGTGCTCCAGTACCAAATGGCTCGTGCCAACCCTGTTTTCTTTGGTGACGCCAAATTCAAGCTCAGGAACCAAAATCTACGGTAGCCTCGGCGGGGGCGGCATGGAGTCAATAGACGCACAGCCAGACTCTTTCAACCTTCTCGATTACGCATCCAAATCGAAATTCAGCAAGAGAGCAACGTAGATATGGCCCACCAATTCGAACCTTTACAGAACGATTTAATAATCAGGACAGCATGGGGTGCGCATCTCTTCTAGCAAACCTGAGGGGTAGAGGGGTAGATATAGCTGACACGTTGAACCAGGCCAAAAAGTCGAGAGACCTCCAATGTGGGTGATGCGTCAAGGTATGTTCCTTAATTCTATCTCTTTAGCCTCTAAATAACGCTCGACATAGCTGGACGATACCTCCCCGAGTACCATGAGGCAAAAGGAAACCACGACTTCTTTGAATGCTGCCGCTCTCCAGAAATTGCCTCCACTTTGACTCTGCAACCCATCGAGCGTTTCGCAGGTCTCGTCGATGCCGCAATCATCTTCTCCGATATTCTAGTCATTCCTCAAGCGCTGGGCATGACCGTCGAAATGGTGGACAAAAAGGGACCGCATTTTCCAGAACCGCTCAAGTCTCCCGAAGATGGGCAATACCAAAAGGTTCTGCAGAAAAAGGTCGATGTTGCCGCGGAGCTGGGTTATGTTTACAAAGCCATCACTATGACGAGACACAAGCTGAAGGGACGGGTTCCATTGTTCGGTTTCTGCGGGGCACCTTGGACATTGTTGTGCTATATGGTTGAGGGTGGTGGATCCAAGCTATTTATTCAGACCAAGACTTGGATTTACAAATATCCGCAAGCCAGTAAGGATCTTTTACAGAAGATCGCAGAAGTTTGTGTCGAGTATTTGGCATTGCAAGTCCAAGCAGGGGCACAAGTCAGTTTATATCTATTACCTTCTGAACGTCTTGCTGATTCTTTTTGTAGCTCGTCCAAGTGTTTGATTCATGGGCAGCTGAGCTATCACCGGCGACATTCAAGGAATTTTCTCAACCATACCTAGCCTACATTTCCGAGAATCTTCCCAAACGGTTGAAGGAATTGAAGCTGGAGCCGGTTCCTATGGTCGTCTTTGCTAAAGGAGCATGGTATGCCCTGGATTCGCTCTGCGATCTGGGCTACCAGGTCGTTGGTCTAGATTGGCTGCAAGATCCTGCGGAAGCCGTTAAAATCAGAGGCGATAGATCGATCGTCTTTCAAGGCAACGCGGACCCGGGTATTCTTTACGGAACGAAAGAAAACATCACCAAGGTAGTCAAGGACATGGTTGCTGGGTTCGGTGGAGGAAAACAAGGTTGGATTTCTAACTTGGGTCACGGTAAGTCATCCTACATTACCAGAACAACTCTTCTGACATACTTTAGGCATTACACCAGGAGTCAACCCAGATGATCTAAAATTTTACTTCGAGGAGATCCATCGGTTGACGAAAAGCTAAATCTTTTGTAGCATGAGCTGTTCGTAAAAAGTACATAATAATATGCTAATATGTATCCTATTTCGTCTCCTTTGAGTATACTCTCTCCTCTTCCCCAATATCCTCATTCCTAAAACGTTCATTCAGTACACATCTCAAGTATGTCCAGGCGCATCAACATACCAGACCTCCGGCTTCTCCTTAATGAATTTCTCCATCAGCTCCCTCATCTCTGTATTCTCTAAGACCACGACCTCAATACCCCGTTGATTCAGGTATGCTTCGCCACCAAGAAATGTCTTGTTCTCACCAATTACTACGCGTGAGATGCCGTATAGGATACAAGCACCGGTACTGAACTGTGAGCTCTGGGTCCAAGGTCTTAGTTGAGAAAGAAACTCACCACATATCACATGGCGAAAGAGTTGTGTACATTGTTGCGCCTTTGTAGGCTGAGGCTGGGAGCCGGCCGGAATTCTCTAGGGCTGATGTCTCGCCCTATGGATATCATTTTAGAAGATGAGGGAGAGGGGAGGGGAATAGAGAGGAGCTCACGTGGTGAATTGCAGACCCCTTTTGTACGCGCATGTTGTGGCCTCGTCCTAGGAGTTTGCCATCTCGGGACACTAGGGCTGCTCCAATCTATGGTATCGGTTGGCGATGATTCCGGTTTAGATGAGAGGTGATTGCGGTGGACAAAGAGATGTCACTTACTGGGACTCCGCCTTCGTCGTACCCGATCTTTGCTTCTTCGACGGCTATAGCGAAGCCCTCCTGATCGTTCATAATGAAAGTTTTGAAAGTCGGTCTAACTTCCAATAATCCTTTATGCAGATATTTCAGATTCAACGAGGAAGTAATCTCATTGGACGGCGAGTGGGTGTTTGATGAAGTATTTCACCAACTGGGCCCGGAAACTTGCAGTTTCAAGGTGTTTGAATTAAAATATTCAATTGCAATCAAGCAGAGACGTCGAATATGACCTCGTCTTATATGACCATTTGCATTGTATAAAAATGCTCCACTCTCCCAACACCATATCCCACTCTACCTATCACTGCAATGTTTGCCCCTCCAGCCCCTCACTCTCGAAAAAGTGTGTCATTCTAGATCTTATCGATAAGCGCATGATTTCACTGCAAAAATAAAAGAGATTATGATTGGCTGCACTGCCGGACGACAAGGATTGAGCCCTCCGTGCATGTGAACTAAAATTGGACAGAAAGACGGCGACAAAGCATCGCATCTATTTACCAAATTGTTCTGAGGAGACCGCAGCTCTTATTCTATGTAGAAATATAAATGAAGATGATATTCGCCGGTCTCTCGAGTATTCCGATCTTTCGTTTTATTCACTTCCGTGTTTGTTGGTCGTGAGGCTGGGCGGCGAAAATTGCTTAGTCGCGAAAGAGATTCCACGGACTTCTATGGAATCGGATTTTTGTTAGGATCCTCGATTCACATTTACATGCGGATTGCCCCCAAATATCTACAACCTTTCCAAACTTCATCTCCGAACATCTCCTCTCCTCTCCGCATACTAGATCGACTAGACAAGATTCCAACTCTGTCGACCCCGCGATATACGTGCTGTAATTCCTAAAGTCAGCGTCCCAGAAGTTTCTTGCGACCGCAAGCGGGACCCAGCCTCATCCTGAACCGTAGGTCAAACTTTTTGTTGCCTGCAGCCACGAATCTCTCCTCTCGATTCCACGTTTCGATATAGGATCGCATCTTCTCGCAGACTGAGATTTTACGCTTCCTCTATCCAAAGCTAACATTGTCGAGGTGCAGGCCGCATAGACGTTCTCTTACACCAGCCCCTTCCTAAAAGACACAAAAGCAAGACTCGGAACCAACATCTCAGAACCGGGGACGTTGAAAGGGGCAGTCTTTTACCCAAATCTCCCTTTTCTCAATTAAACCGCCAACATGGTCAAAGAGACTAAGTTCTACGACATTCTTGGTGTAAGTCGCCCTTTCTTATCCTGGGAGAATGCCAAACTGACAATTCAACAGGTCTCACCAAACGCTACGGAAGCGGAGTTGAAGAAAGCATACAAGGTCGGCGCTCTGAAGCACCACCCAGGTACATTTCCAAAATCTTTTGATTCTGGTACTTGAGCTAATATCCGCCACCAGACAAGAATGCACACAATCCAGACGCTGCCGATAAATTCAAGGATCTCTCGCACGCATACGAGGTTCTCTCTGACCCACAAAAGCGAGGCCTCTACGATCAATATGGTGAGGAGGGCTTAGAAGGTGGTGCGGGTGGTGGTGGCATGAACGCCGAGGATCTCTTCTCCCAATTCTTCGGTGGGGGATCCGCATTCGGAGGCGGCGGTGGATTTGGAGGCATGTTTGGCGGAGGCATGCAAAATCGCGGACCACCAAAGGCCCGAACTATCCACCATGTGCACAAAGTCTCCCTTGAGGATATCTATCGTGGAAAGGTATCCAAGCTTGCACTACAAAAGTCTGTTATCTGCCCGAAGTGTGAAGGACGTGGTGGAAAGGAGGGAGCAGTAAAGAAGTGTACTGGCTGTGATGGCCACGGCATGAAGACCATGATGCGCCAGATGGGTCCCATGATCCAGCGCTTCCAGACTGTGTGCCCTGATTGTAATGGAGAAGGTGAACTCATTCGCGAGAAGGACAAGTGCAAGGGCTGCAGCGGAAAGAAAACGATCGTCGAGCGAAAGGTTCTCCACGTCCACGTTGACAGAGGTGTTCGAACAGGACACAAGATTGAGTTCCGGGGTGAGGGTGACCAAACCCCCGGGGTTCAGCCAGGTGATGTGGTTTTCGAAATCGAGCAGAAGCCCCATCCCAGATTCCAGCGAAAAGACGATGACCTTTTCTACCATGCCGAAATTGACCTTGTCACTGCTCTTGCTGGAGGAACCATCTACATTGAGCATTTGGATGACCGATGGTTAAGTCTAGACATTCTTCCCGGAGAAGTAATCAGCCCAGGTAGGCCCCAATTCATGTGTTTCTTCAATTATCAGTCAACTAACACCTTGTAGGTACTTTGAAAATGGTTCGCGGTCAGGGTATGCCTTCATACCGTCATCACGACTTCGGAAACCTTTACGTACAATTCGAAGTCAAATTCCCAGAGAAGAATTTCACGGCCGATCCTGCAGCGTTCGATGCTCTGAAAGCTATTCTTCCACCTTCAAAGACAATGGTCGCCCCACCTGCGGAGACCATGACCGAAACTGTCGACATCGAGGATGTTGATGCCAGCCAGCAAGCACGCGCCCAAGGTGCTACTGGAATGGATGAGGATGATGAGGATGGACATCCAGGCGGAGAAAGAGTCCAGTGTGCTTCGCAATAAAGTATAGATTTTGGGGTCGGGCGACAATATTCTTTGCATTTCCTTTAGCATATGCATTTGGATGGGGTGGGTCAGCACGGTGCGGTGTACAATTTCACATCGCTTTTCGTGCATATTGCTCGATATGGGAGCAATTAATAGGCTTTGCCATTTACGAGCTCTAGGCAAGTCGGCAACCCTAATCTTGCATCTTCCGCGCAGTACCTTTCCTTGGGCGATGTGGGCGAGACGTTTCTTTGGGGCGTTTAGACGGATACCTGATAGATAGCACCGAAAAAAGAATTTAAATAAAAACTCTGGTGCCCTTTCGTGAGATAGATTGCTAAAAGTTGTTCCTTCGTTGCTCCTCTTTTTTCTTTGAATGGTAATGACTTACAGTCTACAGTCCGTCGGCATTCGGCCATGAGTGAGGAGCATGTGTCCGTGGCCACCACGTACCAATGTCATCCAGCTTTATATGAATCTATATTTCCATTATCAGGCCACCTAGGTACAGTCGGGCCAATGTTCGACCCGCTTAGTAACTGGCCCGCTTCTATTTAACACATGCATGCAATATTATAGCCTCAATCGGACATAAGAGACCCTGAAATAGGATTTCTTAAATGTCAATTTTCATCTTCAGAGGCCCATAGCTTTAGCTTACGCGTTACCTACACGCTGTGTTCGGCCGCGGCACAGCATCACCAAGACCGATAAGTATATTCGGAACTGGGGCCCGACACCTCAAGCTTCATCGCAGATCGTCTCAACAATGGATTATTTCACCAATACCCAAGCCCAAAGCCAGGCTCCCCAGACCTCCTCACCGCCTTCAGATACGTCCCCAAACCAGAACTATGCTTCTTCTTCGCCCTCTAGTGCACCCGCACCCGCACCCGCACCCGCACCCGCATCTGCAGCCTCCTCTGCCCCTCCGAGCACGGGATCTGCTTCAAGCTCAGCAGTACCTAGAATTAGAAGACGCAACCGCATGATAACATCCTGCTTAGAATGCCGTCGTCGAAAACTAAAATGCAACAAATCGCACCCCTGCACCAACTGTGTGAAATTCGCGCGCGACTGCGTCTTCCTGGCCCCGGCTCTAGACCAGGCATCCCAACTTAAACTCACAGAAATCAAGGAGAAAGTTGGGTCTCTCGAGCGATTACTTGAAAGAGACGTTGCCAAGAATCCTGCTGCAACGACTACAGTGCCAAATTTGAAAGAGGAGAGAGCGCTGCCGGATGATGCGGATGATGATCTGCCTGCGAATGAGGATGAGAGGGATTTAGAGCCGACGCCTTTGGCGGTGGTGGACGCGGCGTATGGTGAGGATGGGGAGGATGATGAACTGTTAGATTTAGGAATTCAGATGGGAAAGATGAGGATCACGGAGAGGATTGGGGGGTTCTTTAGACCGAAAATCTCTCAGGAGGTGTGTGGAATTTCATCGTTTTTTCTCCTACCGTTGTTTTCTAAGGGGAGAAGTAACTCTCATCTTCAAATTTTGAAGTCATGGGCATAATTACTGGCAATCTTTATGAGCGAAAGAGTCCATTTCAAGTTGGAACATGCAAGCCTATTTTTGGTAGAGACGTTAAATTTGCACCATTCAAAGTTTATTTCACATGTTACACAAACTCAAAGACCAGAGGAGTCAGGCTGACTGGTCCTCCAAGCTTCAATATACCATGTCAGATACCTTTACGACTGGACATAAAGATCAAGACCGTGGCGCATCGATGCCACCTCTGGATTCAAAACCACTGCCACCTACCTCCGAGTGGTTAAAACCCGGTCCATCTTACATCACGCCCTCCTCCAGTTTCTTCTTCGGGAATGCAGGCCAACAGGGCTCACTAATTGACTTTCTGCCTTCAAGGTTAGCCGCCGACAGACTCATCAAGCAATATTTTGCGTGTGTACATACAATTGCTCAAATTGTACATCGGCCGACCTTTGAGAAAGAATATGACACTTTCTGGGACGAGGTATCTCTTGGTATCGAGCCTCCAAGTTCGGTACAGACCATCATATTTTCGGCCATGTTCTCAGGCGTCGTCAGTATGGATGAGTCGGTCATCATTCGAGATTTTGGAGTTTCGAAAGCTTCACTGATTGATAATTTCAAGCTTGGAACGGAGACTGCTCTTGCACGTGCTAATTTCCTCAGAACAACCAAGATTGAAGTTCTCCAAGCTTTTGTGATGTATCTTGTAAGCCATCTGTCAGCAAATCATGTGCACTTTTAGCTGATGTTGAGCAAAGATCCCTCTTTGCAGGGCAGAGTTATCGAGAGCACATTCTGTACTTTTAGGTTCCGCAATAAGAATGGCAGAATGTATGGGTCTTCACCGCGACGGAGAGACTTATGGAATGAACCCGCTTGAGACCCATATTCGACGACTTATTTGGCATCAGCTTTGCTTCTTGGACATCAGAACTTGCGAAGCTCAAGGACCAAGACCGTCAATACGACGAGATGAATTCGACACGAAGCTCCCTCTAAATGTAGATGATGTCGATCTTCATGCCACAGGGAAGCCGCCAGCATTTGCAGATCGATGGACGGACGCTACTTTCTCATTAATCCGTTTTGAAACCAATGAGATGATGAGAACGATATGGGTTGATAGGCCGCGGATAGAACGTCGGAAAATAAGTCTCACTGCTGTACTCAGCAAGATAGAGACCTTCAAAAGCAACATGGCTGCCAAATATGACCACTTGATGGACGATCGAATACCGGTACAGAAGTGCGCAAAGACCATCAAAGCTCTACTCATGTCTCGACTATACATCATGGTCCTCCACCGCTATCACAACTCAGTAGTCTCCCCCATGCCCGACCGCCTGCGCAACATCATGCTCGCAGCAGGAACCACCAACCTTGAAACAGCAGTGGTGCTAGAAACCCAACCCGAGCTACGGAATTGGAACTGGTACCTAGGAGCAATGCAACAGTACCATACAGCTTTCCTCCTTCTGATGGAAGTATACGTGTACCCGCAGCGCAAAGAAGCGGATCGCATATGGACCTGCCTGGACTTCATCTTCGAGTCCGATCCCACCGAGAACCGGCGCACAAAAGGGCTACGCATCCTCTCTGAGCTGCAGCAAAAAACGGCTATATACCAGAGCATGCGTAGCATGCGCGCTCCTGTACAAATGGACAAGCATCTCGGACAGCGGCCTCCAAGGACCAAGGAGTCATCTACTGAGAGCCCAGGCTTGATATACGGAAACAGTCGGTCTCCATCCGGAGGACCGAGCTTGGAACTACCAAGAGCTGAACAGCTGCCCATATCAATTGGGGGCTCGACCTCTATTGGCAGAGCCCCGCTTCCGGATGTAGTTTTTGCGGGCGTGTCTAATGGAGAGTCGTTGTGGGCGCTTCCGACGCAGCAGAGGAGTCCGGAGAGCAGTGATACACATAGTACGTTTGGGTTGGATCCCGTTACGCCAGTCTTAAATGCTGGACAAGATGATTTAATGGCGGATATCGATTGTAAGTTGACTCTTGTGAGATTGAGGAGCAGAAGCTAATAATATATAGGGGATGCTTTTGATGCGTTGTTTCCTGAAAATGGGCAACAATCAGATATAGGCGGGCCGAGTTTCCTCTTTCCTAATTATCCGGGTGCAAGAAGCTCGAATTTTTGAGGAAGTATGGCAGAGATCTGATGAAGTTACGGGCCCATTTGGGGCGAAAAAAGAAGGCGTGATGTAGGTGGATGATTAATGAGTAAATGGCTAGGCATCTGGGGACATGAATAGGCTTCTTACGTACAGCGTTCGGTAGTTCTAGCGAATTCATCTCACTTCTCGAAAACCCAGGAAACTGTTTTGTTTGGGCAATGTCCGAAATAGTGCATGTCTCGTAAGCTACTGGTGTACACAGAAACTTAAGCGCCATCCCAATGAACCCGAAATGGTAATACACTTGTGATGCTCCCAGCACCACCCTCAAAATCTAAACGTCCAAGTCCATTTTCTCGCCCAACGCTGTCTCGCCACCCTCAAGCTCATGCACAGTCACATACTTGCTAATTTCTTCCCTCGTAATCACCTTCTCGTTTAACACTGCAGTCGTACCCCTCTTGAAGACGTAGCTCTTCTGCTTCTTGCTCCGCTCATTCGGCTTGACATATCCTCTCTTCAGCGTCGTCTTATCCTTCGTGATGACAGCCACATCAACATTCGAACCAGAGCCCAAATCGTTGAAGATACCAGCCTGAATCGCGTTCGATGCCAAAGTAACAGCCTCCTGCTCCGTCATACTGCTCTTCCACTGTGTCTCGAAAACTGACATAGCAGCGAGGGATCCACTACCCATGGTGACATAAGGAAGCTTGTCCGTGCTGCCATGTGCGTGTACAGTGAACAAGCCAACACCAGTTGGATCAACTCCTGCTACAACGAGGTATGCGCCGATGTGGCCTTGGTATCGGAAAAGGTGCTGCTTGAGCATCGTCATGCAGGTTACGACTCGTGGCTTGCGGCCGGTGGAGAGGGAGTGCAGTTCGAGTTGGGAGGAGATAAGTGCGGTTGTGAATTCGGTGTCGGCGGCGGTTCCAGCTCCTGCACACCAGATTTGGGGAGCGATGTAATGTAGTTTTTCGCAGTTCTTGTCTGCTACTATTGGGCCGCTTGTTGCTCTGGTATCTGCGGCAATCTGCGAGCGATTTGATTAGCATTGCTGTTTCTTGTAATGAAGCTGTACCCAACAAGCTAGGGCAAGGCTGCTAAGCACATCTGGAGAAGTGGTACATACAACTACACCTCCATCAAATATACATCCCACAATCGTAGTTCCTGTACTCGTCGCCTTTGGGAGAGGCACACCTCTTGCGTGTAATGCTGCATTGCGGGTATGGTTTGAGAAGTCGAATCCAGGCATGTTGACAACAGGAGCTTAAGGCGCCCTTTTCTAATTCGGCTTCGTAGAGGGAAGATTCAAACTCTCGATATTTTGGGATAGACTGATCAGGAGGAATCTGTGAAGGAGCGTTAATGGAACTTGGTTGTCTCGTCGTGCTTGATAGCTCGTTAGGTGGAAGTCGTTACGAAGCTGAGCTTGCCTGGAGCTCCAAACGCGTCGGCAGGGTCAGCTGACCGAGAATAATCGCGAGCTTCAAGATGAAGGCAACCTTGAAAACTTTGAATTCCCTGTACATTTAATTTCTAAGTATTCAATTCTTCCCAAACGCGGCCAAACTTGCGCTTTGCACGTCCATGTTCACCAGCAGAGCGTCCGCGGCCTGATAACCTCGTTCTTTCCCTCTTAAGCTCAAGTTGATCCTCGACCTCGACACCAGCACTCGATGCGCAGAAGCATTTTATGAACTACGGGACCGATCCGGAAAGACGGCTACTTGGCCACAGTCATGGCATTCAGCAGCTTCGGAAACCCCTCCATGGGCATGGGCAGTCCAGCCGGAGGGGCAGGCGACCTCGGACCTGAGCTAGAGAGCATTACAACAGAGGTACAAGAACATGCTCCCCTTCTTGGAAATATATACTGATTCTACACCAGGGACTTGGATTTTCAGCTCTCGCAGGGGACGCAAAAGTTCAATTACTTCCCACACCATGGCCTATCGACCAACTTCCTCCAGCCTTCGCGTCTCTTATGAGCATAGCTTCACGGAAAGGACTTATCGCGGCAGCAGGTCCAGACGCTGTTATTGTCGCCAAAACGAAATCGGTGCGCAAGGCTTTCGAAGGGGTGGATACAGGAGACAATAACATGAAGGCTTTTGCGCCAGAGTTGACGATACCGATGTCGATGAGAATATCACAGCTTGCATTTTCTTCGGACGAATCATATTTGGTACTGTCAGCAGAGAATGGAGGAGGCCTGGCAGTATACGAGGTCGATAGTCTTCTGACTGGTAGCACGCAATCAGCATTCGAGTTGTCCACCAACGGAGCAGCTCTAAGAGCGTTGACACCAAATCCTACGCAGGGGGAGCTTCTTGCCGTTGTGACTGCTGATGGGAACTTGATGATGGCGAATTTGAAGGAACGAAGCTTTCTCCCCGGACCAAATGGGCAACAGGCTTTAAAGGGCGGTGTCAGTTGTGTTTCTTGGAGTACGAAAGGCAAACAACTAGTGGCCGGTCTTGGAGACGGCTCTGCGTATCAGATGACACCTGATGGAGCAGAGAAGGCAAATATCCCAAGACCATCAGATGTGAATGCTAAGCATCACGGTGAGTGCTTTGGTAATTCAATACTCAGGCTTCGCTGACCTTTGAAGTTTCGTCGCTTTCGTGGCTTGAGAACAACGTCTTCCTGATTGTATATACACCCACAGAACCAGAGGACCCGAACAATGCACCGGATTCTCTTTTCCGTCTTGCTACTCGGACGCCACCGACACCTGGCTTCAAGTTCCAGAAGATTGATGATCCCGCCGGCCCCTATGGCGTCAATCGATCACCACCACATCACTTTATTTTGCGTTTGAAGGACTTTCCACCAAATCTCCAGGATGTACTGTTTGTCACTTCATCTGCAGCTTCGGATATTGGACTTCTCAGCAGGTCCAAAACCCCGCTCACCAGCACTGTTGAAGCTGATAAGGTGACTGGGGTATTCACGGTCACAGGATTTGCCGATGATGCAAGGCGGGCTCAGATTCCCGTAAATAGTTCAATGAATGACACGTCTCCTATTGGACTTGCTCTTGATCTTTCTGGCGATGAAAAGGTCTACAAACCTATTCCAACTGAGGATATCAATGAATCAGCAACTCCTTTACCAGCTCTCATGGTTTTGAATCATGAAGGAGCGCTTGCGGCATGGTGGTTTGTGTATTCCGAGTCAGTACGCCAGGGCACACCTTATCCTGGACTTATTGTCGCTGGAGGCGGTGTAACCCAACCAGCCGTAACGCCGGCCCAAAGCTCTCTACCATTTGGTGGATCAGTATCGAATACTCCTGCTGCTATGTCTGGGTTTGCCGCTCAGAAGCCAGCTACGCCGAATGCCTTTGGTGTATCAGCAACACCTAGTCTTTCTACAACGGGCGCTTTTGGAGCTAGTTCTGGTCTGGGGCAAAAGTCATCATCATGGGGTACTCCAGCAGTGTCGAGTACGTCTCAAACAGGAGGGACAGCTTTTGGAACCCCCGCATTTGGCTCAGCGAGTACATTGGGTGGAGGAACTGCATTTGGGAAGCCGGCTTTTGGAGCGACAAGCACTCCAGCTGCCTTCGGCGCTTCCAGTATGCCTGGACGACAATCTGTTTGGGGATCCGGTGGCTCGACCGCTCCACAAGCAGCTTTTGGCCAAGCAGGTGGCATAGGTAAACCTGCCGCTCCTTTCGGAAGTTCTGCAGGTGCTGGTACTTCATCACCATCGACTGGAGGCTTTGCTTCGTTTGCCTCAGGAGGCGGATTTGCCGGGGCAACTCAAACCAAAACTGCTCCAAGTCCTTTCGGCACTACAACTACCTCCACCCCAGTCACTGGCGTTTTTGGTGGTGCAGCTCAGACCGACAACAAGTCAACACCCAGCATCTTCGCCAATAATTCTCACGGGGATAATAAGCCAAGTCCTTTTGGTGCTGCAAGCCAGACTGATCCTAAACCAATTCCTAGTATGTTTGGGGGCGCAAGCCAAATTGGCAATAAATCAACTACCGGAGTATTTGGTGGCGGCCCTCAAACTGAAAACAAGCTACTCAGTACCACGGGCTTCAATCTTGGTACGACATTCAAGGCCGACGAAAAGTCTGCCAAGGATAATGAACCGAGAAAAGACACATCGCAAAGCTCCTTCTTTGGTAGTGGCTTTGCTGGCGCACTTGGGGAGAAGCCGGCCGCAGAAACCTCAGTTTCAAATGACGCAGATATGGACTCAGACGAGATAGCTAAACTCGCCCAAGAATCCACCACTCCCGCCGTCACTCCTGCGGCGAACAGATTCCAACAACCCTCGACAACTCCTTCCCTACCTACTCTTTTTGGGAGCACGCCCACACAGCCCCAATCGACCTCGACTAAACCATTTTCTGCTGGATTCAGCTTCGCCACTGGGAACAAGCCTTCAGGTCTTAATTTCTCCAATCTGACCAAGTCTACGGATTCTGCTCCCAAGACGCCGATATCAACTGAGTCCAAACCCATTACTACAGCCGCAGAGACTCCAGTAACTCCTAAAATCAAGACGGAGCCGGAGTCAAGCGAGCATGGAGGCATCGGTAACGTTCCAGAACCTCCATTACCACCAGAATCAACCAGTAAGACCAGCTATGCAGCAGGAGAATCGTCAGACTCTTCATTCTCAGATATAGAAACTGACGCTCCAATTCCTTCAGGTTCTATTCCAAAATCCGTACCACCCACAGAACCGCCCCTGAAGCCGATCCCCAAAGAACTTATTCCGCCCATGGATGTTCCAGGTGGCCCAGATAATGATGGTGGCAGTTCAGATTTCGTGACAGAAGATGAAGACGACAATAGTCAGGAAGGTACTGAAGAAGGAAGTGGTGAGGACATCTCCAAAGATTTCAGCTCTGCCTCCGAGACAAATCAAACTCCGGGCGTCACGCCACAAGGGTCATTCAATCTATTGAAAAAACAAAACAGCAGCAGTCTTTATGAGAAGATCGAGATGCCAAAGCCACCTCCACAACGTCTGTTCGGGGAGGGTTCTTCAGCGCCATCACTGCCACCTCCAAAGCCGAAAGCTCCATTGAGCCCACGCTCGCCAAGTCCAGTTCGTGGTGCCATACCACCAAGAATGCTTCGACCCGACGCGGCCCGGTCAGTTAGCGCACCTGGTGCCGCGTCGCAAATTTTGGGGCAAAGGCAGAGTGGTAGACCTCCGAGCTCTTCGAAAACGTATGACCTCCAGGTTGAGCAGCAAAAGGCCCAGGAAAACCGCCGTGAAGAAGCTAGAGCTCGCAAAGAAGCAGAAGAAACGCGAGCTCTGGTAGACGATCAGGATGACCAGATTCAAAGATACCTCGCCGATGATCCTACGCCCTCGAGAACGCTTGTTGAATTTATGGCTCATACTGACCATGTCAATCTGGCATCCGTGAACAGCATCCCAGCCCAGGTCGAAGCGGTCTACCGGGATATCAATTCCATGATTGATACCCTAGGCCAGAACGCTAAACATCTCCAGGGATTCATGCATGCTCACACTGAGCAGGTCAAGGACGGAGGCCGCGACAAGGCAGACTTGGAAAACCCAGATGACTGGGTATTAGTGGAAGTTGAGAATCTCTCGTCGCTGGTAGAGAAGGAATTGACCCGTGATCTTGAGAATGGACGAGTGAAGAATGTACTGGAGAAAGTTGAGGCTTGCCACGAGCTCCAGAAAGACCTCATTCGCCTACGAGCAAAGCACGACGAAATCAAGAAATTAATTGACGCGCAATGCGATCCAGGCCAACTTGCACATGCCCGAGCTCAGCCCCTGAGTACCGAACAGCTTACCCAGCAAAATGACTTGCGTCAACAATACAAAAATTTCCAGATGGGTCTCTCAAATGCCGAAAAGGATCTTACACTCCTCAAGACCAAAATCGCTTCCCACGCAACCTCGAACGGTAGAACAGGCGGCTCAGTTGCCCCAACCGTGGATGCTGTCATGCGAACAATCACGAAGATGACCAGTATGGCTGAGAAGCAAAGTGGAAATGTTGATGTCCTCGAAAGCCAAATGCGTAAGATGCGTTTCGGTTCCAGCGTGAGCGCTGGCTCTCGAGAAGGCACGCCTTTCACGCCCCAAACGAACAGGCAGTCGTTGCGTAACCCCGGGACTTCAAGCACATATGGGCTCTTCTATACCCCAGAAAGCACGCGCGACACGCCACGAAATTTTCGAGATTCCATCCTCTCGAATTCGGGCTCATTTGCGATGAGTTCTCCCGCGCCTCGAAAGAAGTTGAGTGGGTACAGTCCGGAGGAGAAGGCGCAGTTGAGAGGGAAGCTGGCCAGGAGGAAGGAGGTGGTTGATAGGTTGAAGGGAGCTTTACAGAGGGCTGGGTCGAACGTTAGACCTGTGGATGATGAAGAATAGGGAATGATTGTATGGGCATATGAAACAAAAATGGGCGATGGGGTTTTGTTTAGGGATGGGATGACTGTGTAGCATTATTCGGATTTAGCATAGCGAGATGGTGCCTGGGAATCAAAGGGCGTTCTCGAGAACAGAGAGTTTTCTAAGCGTGAGGTTTACGGTGATAACTTTGATATTCTTTGGGGCTGACTTCAGGCAATAATACCATGGTTCTCTGACTTAAACCGATTGCAGACTCTAAGTACAATATCAAGACAGACCACGAGAGAGCTCCAGGCACTTTCTGAATTACCAAACCAGGTGGAACTTCATCACATCTTTAACCATTGAGCGTGCAATATTCTTGTGATAGATGGCACAGCCGTCCATCTCGAGCGCTGCAAATTGAAAGCCGTAAAATAGATCCTCCAGACGCCTCTGTAATGCAAAGAAGGCAACAAGCGATGCGCTTCCAGTTCGAACAACTTGGAATTTGGAGAAAGCAAAACTTTTGGCCTGTTCCCGCCAAATCACCATGGTATCATACAATTGTTCCTTTCCCTCTCCCTCTTCCCCTCACAAACCCATGTATACCCTCAAAATTCAACCTCGCGAGAAGAACCTCCCAATCATCCCCGTTGCCACATTACTTGCCAAGCCCCCAGAATACAACGCCCCGCCTGCAATACTTGACGCCTGTCCAAATTTATCGCATCTCGAAAAGGCAAGCGTATTCGTAACCGTCAAACTGAGCGCGATAACTATGCCCCAAATCCATGTTAGCAGATATTCCCTCTCCTCTTTGCTTTTCGAGACGTACCAACAAGAGTTAACCAAATAAACTCGAATCGGAAAATAGCCACTACAGCCAACGCAATCCACAGCAACGGCTGCGAATACAGCGCCATCCAAAAGAAGCGCTTGTCCGTCGCGCTGATGACTTTCGTAGATGGATCCGAGGATTCAAAGACCCAGTGCGAGTCGCCTGTCTGAGGGTTTACTTCATTCCACCAGCGCAGGCCGACGAGTCGCCGGCCGGCGATGTTCTTAAGGTAGTAGAAGTCGGCTGCTAGGAGGAGGATTGTGATTATGAAGATGAGGACACTGGGTTGATTTTCTCAGCTAGTGACGCAGGAAATGGAAGGGCAGGTCAGAATTGGAGACGTACAAGTTTCCTGTAAAGAGGATGCCGAATAGATAGACAAGCAGAGATGCTACGAAAGATATTAGTTCTTGCTCTGGACACGCAACTGCCTTGCCAGCTCACATATTCTGAAGGCCAGGAACCACAGCAGCGTAATGGGATGTGAGCTGAGTCTCCAGCTCAAGGAGCCCTCGGGCTGGTTCTGATCCATGGCTTGGTGGTTGTAGATAGGATCTCGAGCTGTTCTGGAGATGGCTGTGTCGTCGCCGCGTAAGAGGTACCGTACAATCCGTCAAGCTGTCAATATAATTACCCCTGTCGGCGCTAGCGGATAGGGGATCTGCGCTGCGACCATGTAGCCGACTTCAACGGCTTCGACGGCCGACGACGTCAATGCTGTTGAATGTGCCATTGAGGGGTCAACTCTTGTTGATTTTTCTTTTATAAAAGATGGTTCTTTACAATTATACAACACCTTGCTATCCCAATTAATCAACCTCTAGATACACAATGTCAACCTCCTCCATCCTCCGCCGAGCATTGCTCTATGGTAAACCACCCCCCTTTCTGCCGAACACGACCACGTACTAACTCGCTCAAAAACAGTCCCCTCCTCCTCCCCCAAATTCCTCGAAAAATCTCGCTCCCTCACCGTAGACACCATAACCTACGACCTAGAAGACAGCGTAACACCCACCAAAAAGCCCGAAGCCCGCACCAACATAACCACCTTCCTCTCACAATCGCGCCCCTCCAACATAACTGAGCTCTCTGTACGCATCAACGCCGTCTCCTCCGGTCTAGCACTCGCAGACCTATCTTCAGTACTTCAAGCCAAACATCTAGACACCATCGTAGTGCCGAAAGTAAACCGGGCGTCAGATCTACATTTCGTGACTGATATACTAAGACATACGTTGCCGGAGCGTCATGGAGAGGGAGCAAAGGACCCCGTGAAGATATTAGCGTTGATTGAGAGCGCGGAGGCGATTACGAATTTGAATGAGATTTGTAGGGCGAGTCCTTATTTGAGTGGATTGATATTCGCAGCTGAGGATTTCGCGCTCGATTTGTCGCTCACCAGAACGCCATCTTTAACAGAGTTTCTGTATGCGCGCTCAGCGATTGCTACAGCGGCAAGAGCCCACGAACTGCCTAGCACGATTGATCTAGTGTGTACTGCTTTTAGAGGGGAAGAAGGGCAGAGGGTATTGGAAGAGGAATGTCTTGGAGGCAAGGGATTGGGCTTTAACGGGAAGCAGTGTATACACCCGTCGCAAGTCGAGGTAGCGCAAAGGACGTTTGCGCCAGGTGAGAAGGAGGTGGAGTGGGCGGTTCGAGTTGTGGTTGGGGATGAGAAAGCTGATGTTGGGGGACGGGGTGCATGGACGCTGGACGGGAAGATGATTGATGCGCCAGTGGTGGGCAAGGCAAAGGCCACAGTGAAGAGGGCCGAGTTATGTGGAATTGATATTGCTGCTATTAGAGAGAAATGGAAGCATCAGGAACCGGAATGAGGTCTGTTGCCCTTGTTATTTTATTGGTGTCAAGTTTAATTAAACACCTAGAACCTATATGATATGTGTAGTACAATGGCAGCTGTTTTAGAAAGAGAGTGACCGTAAACGCCGCCTAATACTGTCGGTGAGGTTTCCAGAACCCCTGAATGGGATGACTATCTCCATCGCCATAGCTAGCAAAGCATTCTCCATTTGGCTCCTCGACTGGTACAGATAATTGCTCAACTGGGATGTCTCTAAAAGTCTCATACCGCTGCCCGGCTTGCTCGTCTTCTCCAATGGGCATCTCCCAATCACCCAACCCAGCATCAATGTATTCTTCCTCGGTCTTCCACACATAGGTCTCATGAGCATCAGTTATTAGATTCTCCTCCTGTTCATAATTGTAATTATAGAGCAGGTCGTTGTAAAAGACCTCCTCGTGGGTGGCATCAATTTCTTGGTGGGCTAAAAGATTGTCCGAAAGGTCCTCGACAGGCAAGTTGCTTGTGAAATCTGATGCCATAAGATTCAACGCATTACCACCTCTCACTTGAATCTCATGCTCTACGTGCTCTTGTTCGAGAGCTTGTCGTCTTTGCACTTGGTTCAAAAAGAGAGGCTGGAGCTCTGGTTGGGGTGATGCTTTCGCAGGCTGAAAAGCGGATTCTGAGGCTCGAGGATTCCATCCTCCTCGGATTGGAAGGCCTAGATATAAACTATTCTTGGTCCCGTTCAAGTTTCCTTGTTGCTTGACTTCCACAGAAGCCTGTCCCCTGAAATCAATCTCAGGATTAGTCAAGAACCTAAGACTAGTTTCCTCTTTTAGGTCCCACTCTTGGGCATAGTCACTGTCGCTCGTCTGGTTAATAAAACCATGTTCCGCAGTCACCATTTCTTCTTCTCGAGAGACTGTCTTCCCTGACTCGTCGCTGTTGTTTTGGGGCACTACAGAAGCTGAATTGAGTAGTTCTGCACCGGACGTTTCTGGGTCGGCTGGAGTACCAGCCGGAACTTTCGGGGGATTCTTCGTGTTCAGGGAAGTTACACCTCCAGGAAGATCCTTATCTGCGTTCGATTTCACTATTGAGCGAGTGATAGGCAATGTTGTTACTGGTCGTTTGATACGGGCCAGCTTGGCAAGCTGCTCTCTGTTGAATGGTATGCTTTCTGCTCGCTCGCTATCCACCCTAGGCACACCAGGCGAACAGCGGCCTTTCTGGGTTGTAGAGACTGGCCTTTGATGCCATCCCAGGTCTGGATCAAAATGCTGGATGATGATGCGTCGATCACCCCTTTTAGCCAGCTCTGTCTTTCGGTTCTTGAAAGCCATACCAGATACGTATTCGTGAAAGTCATCATTATTCTCCTTGTAATCATTGTTCTTCAGTTCCAGACTTCTCGTTCCCCCGTATCTATGTGCAGGAAGCTCCTCTGCATCTTGCTTGCTTGGATCTGTTGCCGCTGATTCCGAGGAGGATGTGCCACCAGTTCTGCTAGAAACTAAGTCCTGTCGAACCTTCTGATTGTCATTTACAGAATCTCGTCGGATGTTCTCCAGCTCTGGTACATTAGTTGTCTCCTTACTAGAACCCCGTGATTTGGATCGCATCTCTATCCCTGTGTCACGATAAATCCCTGTATCTCGTAAAGACCGACGAATTGATGCAGGAGTTGGACTCCGTTGTTGGTCGAAATGTATTTGGTGCCGCGACACAGTAGGGGGTCCCTGAGACAATTGAGTTTCAGACCATGTTATGTACGTATCTGCCTTGCCAGATAATCTACTCGTCGAATCAGGCAGTCTTCCTGCATAATGTACACTAGGTGATCGTCCATGTCGTGTTGAAGACCTATCTAGTGAAAGCCTGCTCTCGGGTTGCTTCGCGAGCTCCGGGTTTTGAGAGCGTTCATTCATTTTTCGATATCGATTGGCCACTACTTGCTTGCTATAGATAGAATCGTGACGCGCAGTGTAAGTAGAAGACGCTCGTCCACTGATGTTAGGGTTCGTCTCTCTCAATGGGGCTCTGCTTGGCTTGAAAAAGTCGGATATCTCATCCTGTATTCTTGCCGCTTTGCGTTTGTCCTTTTCACGGGATTTAGAAGTGATATGGTCGGGCTTGGCGGTTGGAGCATTACGACGGGAGTGATGAAGAAAGTCCATCTCCGAGAAAGCTAAGTCAGGCACTGCATGTATAATATTAGCATGTAACATGCACAGGCGTGATAGAACACTTACAACCGCGACGCTTAGCTGGTGAAGATGCACGTCCATTCTTGAACAAGCCAAGTCCATTGGCTGGCCGAATCTGAGAGGTCAGCCGTACCCTCACTGGCATTTTCAGGAACGCTTACTGTCAAACGGTCTTGACCAATGTTCTTCGATGAGAAGTTACGTATCAAGTCTTCTCCGGCTTTCTTCGCTGCCCTCTTGCGATCACCCTTATTCTTTGATTTTGATCTCTTCTTCTCCGTTGTTTTGTCAGACTTGGAAAGTTTTGTTTTCGGTTCATATCGATCTTCCTTGGTCTTGTGACGAGCTCTCTTCTCGAATGTTTCTTTTCGGGTACTCGGTAGACTTGAAAGGCTTGAGATATCTGGCTCAAATGTTTCAGCTTTGCGTTTCTTGTGATCTTGATGCGCTTGCTGTGAAAATTTCGGTGATTTCTGGATCGTCTCCTTGAAAAGCAATGGGAGCGGCTTTGGTCGTGGGGGAGCTTCGAGAAGAGAACTATCAGATGACGAATTGGGCTTTCGCTTAGTCTTTCTCCTTTCATTACTATCTTCCAGACCAAATTGGAGATGCGAAAAGTTTCCAAACTTGGAGTGCTCTTTTGATGGGCCATCTTCACGTTCTGCTGCTTGTATCAGCAAATGAGATTCCGCCAGCCAGGTGCCAGTCTTGTGATGAGGAGACAGCTTACGTGACTGCTTCTGTAGTGCGTCTAGCTTGTCACCATTGACATGGGATTCCTTCTCAGTTTGAACGAGCCACCTGCGAACGTAGTCATTATCGCCACTCAACGTCGGCTCTGCCTGATTATTGTCCGGACGTGGCCTTGGTCTGCTATTGCCCTGAGATGGGTCTTTCAATGAGGGCTTTTCAGCTCGCCCAGATTCGTTCTTGCGATGATGGTCATGCCTGCGATGCTCCGTTGAAACTTTGGCTTTCCGTTCGTGCGCGCGATGATCTTCCCGATGGCGTCTCTCCATGGGCAAACCTTGGGTACGGTTGTTGGGAAACCGGTAGCGAAACTATCACCGTGATGGCTCTTTGACTTGAGAGTACGAATTCGACTTGTGGGGTAGAGAGGTTTGGCCCCGCAGTAGAAGTTAGAAGTCATGTTGAAGTCGTTGCTGTCCAACTGGGAAAGAGCGACGGAGCATAACTTGATGAGAAAAGCACCTACCTTTTTACAATTGTTACTACGCTTGTATATGCTAGAAAGTACCAATTCTAAAACTCTTAGATGAATGTTGCAAGATTTGATCATGAACCCATTCTCAACTGTGCGGTATGGGTACTCCGATTACTCACTTAATGTTTGATAGATTGAGATGTTTTTGAGATTCACGTATCTCGTCAAAGACACCAATGCAGAAATAAGCACTATTGGGTTCAATTGAAACAACTTGGGCCGTAACTCTTAGCTTTGCAGCACTCGAGTGTTGAGCCCCAACGTTGAACGGTTGCTTGGCCACGTACTCCTGAATCAATATTGACACCCCTTTTGCCACGCCACCACTTTTGGGTCACCGCTCAACGCTCAGACTCTTCTGATTGTCCCTGCATAAGGAATGTTTTACATGCATGGGCCCATGCTAGATTATCAGATGTAGTTCGGAGAGAGGCAAGATGACGGTGAGCGGCTACAAAAAGCGGTGTGGATCAGCCACAGCCACAGCCCTACGAGGTCCCAACGATCCGCACCATGCAAGCTGTGCTAATTCGTGTGTTCAAACAGCCGAGTCAAAATGGCAACAGGGGATTTGATGGGCCAACAGCTTCATATCCGATGTCCTGTGGCTATCACATGATTCCCAGTCCATGCGAGTAAAGCTGTAGAAGTGAGGTGAGTTGTCGCAGTGGGCTCAAAATCCCGACTGGATGGACAGTGTACGCTGATCTGCGGCTCTTGTTCAACTTCACCTCGACTTCAACCATTCTCAGTTTTAGCTTGGAATTCAAGTGAGACACCAAGCATAAACGAGAACTCAAGTGCTGACCGAGAAATTATTTCTTTTCCTTCAGCGACAGCACCCAGCCGCTCGGATCTTGCCATTTCCTGACGGTCCCCTGCCGCGCCCACAGCGTCACCTTAGGTAGGGGAAGTCATCGGCATCGGGCCAGCCAATGCATGCCGCGATGGTGACAGATCCGGGAGAAAAGCAAATCGCAGGTGCAGGAGGGTGCAGCGTTATGACCCGAACATGGCAAGACGGAGTCATCGATGTGCTCCTAATGGAGAAATGGAAGAGATCATCGCGGGTCGAGTGGGAGCGGGTTACGTAGATATCAATAAGAGGATACAAGAGGATACGGCAATAGTTTATGCAATACTTTTCGTAGTATGGTGGAATTGGGAATGGGGACATGCTCACAAGCTTCACCTGCGACTGAGTAATGTAATGTTGGATGTTGAGCAGATATGATAGGGAAGTGAGATTGCATGTGGAGTGAGAGAAAGGAGCTTGGAGCATTTGGAGCACCAGAGCTTGAGCCTTCCCTAGTCCCGGGCTAAAGTTCGGGGGCGTTGGCGTTACAGTATGCGCCCCTCCAGCTTATCGATAAAGTGCCCCTCCCCCTCTCCATGGTCCCCTCAATTGTTGGAGAAAAAAAAAAATGGCCCGAGGAGGAAAAATCTACTGGGTCTGAGTGGCGAATATGCACGCGCTCTGCACCTCACTTGCAGAAGCAAACTCGAGCTCCAAATTCTAGCAGCCAATTCGAATAGTCTATTCTGCACGATCTCTGCTGGAATCCGGGCTCTGCTCTGCTCTGTGCTACTGCTCGCCTCCCTCTTCTGGCTCAGGATCCACTTCTCAGAGGACCGTACATGCACAATATTGACTACGACTACGACTACTGTACGTATCCTGTCGAGGAATAATATGCTTCCAGCTTTTTGTCTCCTTCCTTCCCTGCCTTGCCCTGATCCTTGGCTCACGGGGAAGAAGACGAACGTAAACCTGTTCGCATATGCATCATGTACAGCGTCTGTACTCTAACTTCTTCTTCCCAGCCCGCATATTTAGGCGTGATGTTGGAGCAGCCCTCAACAGACAAACGATAGCTGCACTGTGCCGGCGATTGGAGGCTTCCTCCCAGGCCAAAGGCTGTACCATGGCAATGAAAGTTGGGCTGTGGGTGTCAGGCGATGGCGACAGTTTTGGTCGATGCGGAGCCGGTATATTGCTGCCCATCGAGCATCGAGCATCCACGGACACTGGAGCGTCTGGAGCGTTGAGCAGCAGAATATACCATATAATGACGTTTGATATGATTTCAATGCCAAGACCGCAAATTCTCCCGCCTTAGAAATTAGAACTAGCATGTACCTGTTTATCCTGTCATCATATGGCATTCCCGTCAATCATCTCCATACAGCAGATGCACAGGCCACAGCAACAGACCCCGATTGAGCGCCACAGCACCGGGCGCTCCACAGTACCGCCATTAGAGTTTGCAGATGCGGGCTCATAAGAATAAGTTAGCTTGGCTTGGTGGAGGTGGCTGGTTGCTTTCATCCGGCCTGATTCTGATTCTGATTCTGTTTCTGCACGCCGCATTTACATTGACAACCCTCGCCGGGCTGAGCGCCAGAGGGGGGGATGGTGGGGCTGGTTGGAGGACAAAACCCTCAAAAAACCTTGCTGGCACACACGCGCGAGCTCTGTGCCCGCCCTTGATTGGGTTGCGCGGGGGCCTGGAGCTGCTTAATCGCGAACTTCTGGGTTTCGTACAGCACAGACTACACAGATCCTAGTCTCGTTAAAGTAGAGATCCCAAGGCACCGAGCAGCTTAAGCAGCAAGCAGGAAAGGGAAGGAAAGGAAAGGAAAGGAAAGGAAGCTGGAAGGAGCACGCAAGCAGTAGACATTGACGTTGACGTTGACGTTGACGTTGACCATTCACCTTCCATTGGATTCATCCATCCACATCTCCAATCCACTTCCACACCCAATCAACCCGATCTATCCAATCCTTCCTATCCCTCCTATCCATCCACATAATTCACTTGCTTGCGTGGAAGGAAGAAAGCAGCGCCCGTCGCCGTATCGACACTAGCGCCGATATACGCGAAGGAGGGGCATGAAGAGCCTTCAATAAATCACATCCCCCGCTCCCTTCAACTCCCACCTTCTACACTACACAACACAAAATCTCGACCCTTTTCGCGATTTGTTTCCCCCCCGTCGCAATTCTTTTTGCGATCCTTCTTCAAGACCTCCGTTCGTACTGTCCTTTCAGTCGTCCGACGATCCGCCTTTGAGTCTTACGATCTATCCACAACAACAACAACGACCCCGCCAACCCTCATTTCTCACCTCAACTCTTCAAGAAGTTCGTCCTGATCTCCGTTTGCGTGCGCTGATCTTGTCCTCATCGATCTGATCTGATCTGATCTGATCTCATCACATCATATCACATCACCTTCACTTGTCCCTTCCTGTCCGCTTTGCGGAGTCTTGTTCTGCCTCGATGTATCTTTCTTTGCGTGATCCGCATTCCGTCCGTTTCCGTACCTGCCACCAACGCCATGGCGCGCTCTTTTGTGTGTGATGCGCGCGGAAATTGAGACTTTAGCCCAGGTTTTCGAGAAAATATCAAGCAACATGTCCAAACTCTTCATCGGGTAAGTCAATTTTCACCTTTGCGCGCGTTCATTCGCGACGCATTCTAGTCCATTCTAGATCAACAATCGCTAATTATAATTTTCAGCGGCCTCGCATGGCACACTGATGAGAATGCGCTCCGTCAGAAGTTCGAGGAGTTCGGCGCTGTTGAGGAAGCTGTGAGTTATCTTCGCCTTCCAGCATTCACCTCTCGACCCCGCACTGACGCAATTCACCTAGGTCGTTGTCAAGGACCGCGACACCGGTCGCAGCCGTGGATTCGGCTTCGTCCGATACTCCAGCGATCCTGATGCCGAGGCTGCTATCGCGGCCATGAACAACGTTGAGTAAGTTGAATTTTATAATTTGTATTGCGCAAAGCTAACTTAGACAGGTTCGACGGTCGCACCATTCGTGTCGACAAGGCCTCCGAGCGTGGCTCAGGCGGCGGCGGTGGTGGTTTCAACCGTGGAGGTGGCGGCGGTGGTGGATACAGAGGCGGCGGTGGATACGGAGGAGGTGGTGGTGGATATGGCGGCGGCCGTGAGGGTGGTAAGCTTTCACTCTTGGACGAGACGTTTTATTCAATCATATACTGACTTCAACTCAAGGCTACCAAGGAGGCGGTGGTGGATATGGCGGTGGCCAGGGTGGATATGGAGGTGGTGGTGGTGAGCTTCCTCTTTCTTGAATGTACCCCTTTGATCAATCACATGCTGACCAGCAGATAAAGGATACCAGGGCGGTGGTGGTGGCTACGGTGGTGGTGAGCAGCAGCAGTCCGGCAGAGGCTGGCAGTAAAGATTGGACGTGATCATCTCTCCCGACCTCGCGCGTTCGTACGAAAAGAGGCAAGAAAAAGTTAGCTTGGGTGTACAGCGAAAAGGTTCATTGGTGTAGGCCTTGAGGTATCATCTTTTGGGTGGTATTTGAGGGTCAGCTTCGTGGTCTCTGAATGCGGTTTGCCTTGCTTGCTCGGAGTTGGGGGGATATTACCTGTTTGCTCGGTCTTCGGTCACTCAACATCACAAGTTTTTCTTCAGATATCCGGAACTTTTCGACCATGATCACTTGGATCAAGGTCTCTTCATAGCTCTGCACTTAAGCAGGTCTAGTCTAGGGTTGTAGGCAGTCATGACCCGTAATGGAAACTAAGTGGCATCTCATCTCATGAACTTTGCTTCTCGGTCTCTTCCTGCTCATCCGTGCCGGCAACCTTTTCAACCTCGTGATCCAGTACCTCCTCTCCACTCTTCTCAGCTCCTGAAATCTTCCTCAGTCGATCAGCCAGATCCTTGATATGGCCATCTCCACTCTCGGGGCTCAACCCATCCAACGCAGTTTCCAAACTCAGAAGATAGTCCTTGTTCAGCCCACTTGGACCCTCACTCCTATAAATATGCTCCGCAAGCTTCTGGGGATCCTGTGGGCCCATGAATTGATCGTTGTCTGGCGTGCCGATATAGACTAGGGTCTTGATAATCGGAGACCCATCAGCCGGGTAAAAGTTCGTGTAGTGGATCGTGTAGCCATTTATTTCTCGGATGTCGAGATACTCCCGCACTTCGGCTACCTTTGCGGCCTCGATTCGGTAGGCTGTTCCCCATACTTTGTCGGAGCCCGAGGGGTGATGGTCTTCTAATGTCTCCCAGAAAGAACGTTCTATTAAGGTCACGACTCGGCCTGGTGCTTCAGGGGTACCGCGGTGGTCTTGGCTAGCGGTTGTGTCAGCGTGACCTTGTGGGCATAGCTGCGTGACGGATTGACAAATGACGGTATCTTGACTGCTGGTTGTGGAGTAGGCAGTCCAAAATTTCATGAAAACACTCTTGTTCTCTTGCCACCCACTACATTTCAAATACTGAAGTATCACATAACCTGATAGACGGAGCAGAAATTCTGCTTACCTAGCCTATTACTCATAAGCCGCTATCCAGACCAAAACATAGGAATAGCTGTACAAACCTGCCAGAATCGACGGACATAGCCAGTGACATAGCCTGGGATACGTCGGTCTATTCACAGGTTTAATGGAACAGGCCAAGCAAAAGGTACTTGGCGAAAGGACTCACCAAAATGCGGTGGGGGTTTCCATATCAGACTCCTGAAATTTTTGTTAGCAAGAAGTTTTAAAAGCGGAAGATGAAAAACACTCTACCCATATCCAAAAAGCCAGAAGTCAGACTCTCCCTTCATAGCTTCCTCCGTGGCCATTGAATAGCCGTGTCTATGAGTGGCAGGTATGGACCGGGAGTCGCTGGGAAAATGACTCGAAAGTGGATAGACAATAGTCTAAGCTTGGTGGGGGGGGATTCTTCTATGTTTCCACTGGGAATAGCTAAACTCCAAGATTAGAAATGCAAATGAAAACACAAGTTTGTGTTCTGAGTGACGTTTGTCATGCGTCGATCATACAGGGCAGGAGAATTGAGGGTTTGAAAGTCCCAAAAAAGCGAAGGTGAGATTTCTCCATTCGCTAGGCTTGGCAGAGATGTCATGGGCCGCAGATCAGGGGACCGACACCTCTGTTGACCTGAGACGAACTCTTGATCCTGAACTTTCATTCATACTCGTAGTCACAGCGCTTGCTTGTGAATCATCGGCCGTTGAAGCTGTACAGTTACGAATACTTTGCAATAAAAAGTAAGAACATTTTGCAGGCTGCATTGCGTTGCGTAAATTGTTCCTCGAGTTTCTGTCCTGCGCCCCCTTGTTCAGGCGCAGCGCATTTCAGCCCGACTCCATCTCGCTCTTGGAAACTTCGAGGCTGTCAGGACATTCATTTCAATCTGTGTAACCACTGCCAACAGCTTCTAGCTTGTTACCCAGCAGATCACAGGTATCTCACAAGTCTCGATTTTAATCAGTTGCTTCTTCAAGATGGCATATAATCGCACCTTCAACCCTGATTCTCTGCCTGCGTGAGTAGCTATTCAATACCCCTCTTCGCATTGAGGCTGACCTGACCATTCGCAGATTCGCAGAGCCAGAAAGAGTAACGATTCAATCCACCAAGTACTGAAGCTACAGAGTCATAGCTAACTCTGCAATCCAGAAAAACAACCCCACTCCTCCTGCAAACTCGAGCTCGAGCTCTCAGCACCACAGCCAAGCACAACAGCTAGCCCACGCCCAACAATACAACAAACCACCACCTCCTCTCCCTAAACAGGACCAAAGACCTCAAGATCACCATCCAGGCCGCCGACTATCCCCCCAAATGCAGCCAGCAGGAAACTACGGCTATGGGAGCTCCCCACCACCCTCCTCACACGGCTATGCTTCCCCTCCCCCAGGAGCCTACAACTCTCGCCCTCCTCCAGCTCAGCAAAGACCTCCTCCACAGTCGCGACCACCTCCATCACCAGCTCCACCTAATGGCGCAGATCCTGCGCTCTGGCCGCTCTTCAAAGCCGTTGACAAAGATGGTGAGCTTCGATATCCTTTTGGTGACTCGATCAGTTCACTAACAATCTTCCTTCTCTAGGCAGCGGACAGCTCACCGAAAAGGAACTCCGTGCAGCCCTCGTGAACGGTGACTGGTCCTCCTTCGATCCCTATACCGTCAAGATGATGATACGCATGTTCGACAGCGATCGCTCTGGTATGATCGGCTTTGAAGAATTCTGCGGGCTATGGGGGTTCCTGGCCGCGTGGCGGGGACTCTTTGATCGATTCGATGCGGATAGGAGTGGCAATATCAGTCTGGATGAATATACAAATGCTTTGGTGGCCTTTGGCTACCGATTGAGTCCCCAGTTTGTGGATACGTTGTTCAGGACGTATGATAAAAGGGGAGAGGGAGCTATCAGTTTTGATCTTTTTGTTCAGAGCTGTATTAGCTTGAAGAGGATGACGGATGTGTTCAAGAAGTATGACGATGATCGGGATGGATACATAACCTTGTCCTTGTAAGTTTCCCCTTCCTTTTTAGAGAAAGTCTGATTAATTATCCACAGCGAGGATTTCTTAACTGAAATTATTCGGCAAAAGTAAAATCTGAATATGATCTAGGGATAGGAGCTAGTATTTTTGCATGGTCTTTTCGCATTTTATTGCACTTTACGTTGCGTTGGTTTACGAAGATTATAGACAAACATGATACCCCCAAATCTTGCATATAATTTTTGGCCTCAGCCTCAGCAGTTCAATCTGTCATTCTGGTGCCTTTGGATACTGTGGCACTGCTGAAACATCTAGCATCGGGTTTGCACTCAGCCGCCTACAATATTGATGGCTGAGACAGGTGAGAAATGTACTTACCTACTGATCCCGCGTTTCGAAACATGTTCACCGATAGTTGCCAGTGCAAGTCCTCGATTTGTACGAGAAAGCCAGACTCAAGAGTCGGGCCATCAGCGTCTTGCTGACAAGCCAAGCCAGTGCGTGATATACTATTCAGCCTTGTCGGCCAGCGGAAGCAACGCCATGGCAAGGATTCACGAAGCTGAAAGAAGACCCCTCCAATAACCTTTTTTAAAGGCGGGGGCTGGCCTGCAACGAGTCAATTTGGCAATTCCATCTTTTCTATCATTCGCTAGCTGACGTGAGGCGCAAGCTAGATCGCTGCGGCGTTCTGTGTGGATGGAGGGTGTGACAAGACCTGTGCCTTTCCCACCTCAAATATCAGTTCATGTCCACATATTTATTACCTTGATGCTTCATGGCCTGGCACTTACTCCCTTTGAATATTCTTTCATAAATGCCAAATTTCAAATCTCACAGAGTTTTTAAAAAATCTTAAACTCACTCTCTGCCTCGTCATGGCTTCGAAGCTCCTCCAAGACCTCCCCGCACCCCCCAAAGAAAACCTCTCCTCGCACTTCATTCTCGGCGAGATAATTGATCATATCGACCATCTCCAGGATGAATTCCCACACGTGCAAATCCCACTCCTGAGATCCCATCTCTGGGACATCAGAAACAAGAACGTCGACCCCGAGTCGCACCTCCGAGGCTTCCTCAAAGTATTCGAGCACACCCCTGTTTTTAAAGAAGCGTTTGAGCAGCTGGATGAAGGTTTGAGGACGCAAATTCGAACTTTTATTGCTGGTGGAAGTGAGAGCGTTGTGTTGGCTGCTGGGGGCAAGGGCGATGCTTTTCATGTACCGCCGAGCCCGCCGGTGAAGCACCACTTTAGGGAGTTGAGGGAGAAGCTGGAGAAGCTGTTTCATCATGAGAAGCATGAGGCTAATGGAACGAATGGGGATTTAGGAAAGAAAGGAGTTGTTATGCAGGGTTACCCGAGGATCTTTGAGGATGAGAAGGAGAGTAAGATTATGGAGGTAAGTTTGAGATTTCTGTTTTTTCCTGTGCTGCATAGCAAAGTTAAATTCTGGTTGGGATGGGAAGAAGTCTATTGCCTAAGTTTCTTGACGTTGAAGACGCGCAGCATAAACTCGGCATATTCCTGCATGCCCACTTACAAACATTGAAGATTCAGCAAGCGCCCTTTCTTAGTCTAACTTGTCCGTTCAACTACAAATACCTCGTACTGATATAAAATCCAGGTCTATGGAAATAGAGAATTCCGCAACTGGGGCCAAAGTGTTCAAAACACCCCGCTGTGGACATTCGTCCCGAAGACTGTGCTAGGACTGCAAAATCTAGTCAAATGGGCCAAAATAAACGACTTCAGAGTCCGTTGTGGCGGTTACAGGCACTCATGGAGCTCAACCTTCTCACAAGATAAGCATATCTTGGTATCGTTGCTAAATCTTGAAGAAGTCAACAAACTGCCCGATCCGTTGAGCTTTTCCTCGGACTTTGTGGATCCAGAGAATGAGTTGAAAGTTATCCAGCTTGCAGCTCCTCCTGGAGTCACTGCAAGTGAGGATAAGGCGCTTTGTAGAGTCGGTGTATCGGTTACTAATGAGCAGTTCCGACGATGGGCTGTGGAGAATGATAAATGGACGTTGCCAGTAGACGTAATCCTAGTCGAGTGAGTAACCCTTTCCTTGGGATGATCACAAAATGCTAACCGTACTAAAGAGTAACAATTGGCGGCGTCAATGGTCCCATTTGTCATGGAGCAGGGCGCCAGCACCAGACAATAAATGACTCCATCGTCGCCATCGAGTATGTCGACGCCAACGGCGCCCATCGTACCGTGTCTGATCCAGCCCACCTCAAAGCAGCTGCAGGCTGCTTTGGCTTGCTGGGTATTGTAACACACATAACCTTCTCACTGGACAAGATGCGCTACGCAGTCCTCAAACCAGTGAAACCAGACATCGGCCTCGCCATTCCCCCCTTATCGCGGGATGACAGTAAGCAAATATTTCCCCGTTCCCCCTATTCAATCCACAATATCGAGAGTTCTGAAAAGAATTCCATTCTCTCAGCCTCGGAAGATGTAGACAAAACACAACCTAACTCACCATAGTCCCCATCGCCCTCCGCAAAACCTACACAGACGCCCAATACGCCGCCGCTCTCACCGATTTCCAAAATCGCGCCAGCAACGACTACTACAGCGAATGGTTCTGGTTCACGCGCTCCCAGCAAGCATGGGTCAACACCTGGAACCCGGTCACCTCTCCCGAAGGCAGCGTTCCCTACCCGAGTCCGTTCCTGACATGGTGTCAATGGGTGCAAGGCTGGCTGGGCAGCGTTATCACTAGCAATCCCATCTTCAATGCGTTTCCAGGACGTTGGCAGGCGGAAATACTGGCTACGTTTTCGATGGTCAATTTGCCGCCTTTTGAATTTCTAGATTTTGGGCAGAAGAAGGTGGAGGAGATTAAGTGCAAGATTCCTGATGCGTTGCATTTTAGACGTGGTGTAAGTCCTCTTTCCTTTCCTCCTCTAAACTTCCCCCAAATCATCGGAGAAAAGAACATGTGTTGACAACGGGGGTAAATAGGTACAAAACATGCGCGTCCGCGACATGGAATTCCAAATCCCCATCCCAGGCCTCGCATCCGACCCCTCCAAACCAGACTACAGTATCGTCCAACGCGCCTGGTGGGATATCATCAATCTCTGCTACGAAGACGACGATACACCTATGCGTCTCACACTCGAGCTGCGCATCATGGGCGATTCGAACCTTATTATGGCGCCACAGAGAGGGAATAGGCATGGGACGGCTAGTATTGAGGTACTGAGTGTGCCGGATGCGGTGAGTGATGATGTGTGGGTGCCGTTTTTGCAGAGGGTGAGTGATTTGTGGATGGGGTATAGGGATGGTGAGGGGAGGTTATTGGATGTTCGGCCGCATTGGGCTAAGGAATGGTATGTCTCTTCCTTTCTTTTAGACTGTGAATCATGATTAAGGGGCTAACTTCTTGATAGGGAGAGCATCAATATGCGTGGCAAGCCGGCGAGAGAGTATCTTCGGACTGTGGCTTATAAGGATGCTATTCCGGAGTTTAAATCTGTGTTGAAGGATATTGGGCAAAGTCAGGGGTGGGGATTGGAGGATATACAGAAGAGGTTTTCGAATGAGTTGTGGGATTATATGATTTACACCTAGGTTTTGAGCATGATGTTTATGTCTAAGTTAGCCTTGCGCTTCTGGTTTTGCTAACATAGGAGGTAGTTATATGTGGCTGGGATCGAATGGATAATGAACTTTCAGATTGTATCATTTACACGTCTTTCACAATGTGTTGTTCCTAGGCAAATCGCTTGAAACTCTATTAATCATCTTGCATACAGTCTCTGGGAGTATTGTGAAGGTGGTTGAAGTGAAGAGTCGATGTATAATTATGGCAGATCTGGCAGGTTTATTGTTCGTCTTTGGATGCTGATTCAGAATTCATATAATGACTTGTTCATTTTAAGACTATAGACATCTGTCGAAAGCATGCTTTACGCTTTGTAACTTGTAAGAGCCTCCGGGACTTCTCCATATCCAATGCATGAGTATACCCAACCCCTCCTTGAAATCATCACCGAAATCATAGCCCAAATTAATCAACGCCTATATTTGTCCTCTCCAAGAACGCCTCTCTATGACCCGGCAATCGCAAAAGAACTCCAACGAAATTTTCCATCAACGAAAGACATAAGAGCTATCGGATATCCAATTGAAATGGCTTGAAACGTCCTCCTATAGTTGCGCACCTAGGACACTTTCTCCGTGCGCCTTGCTCTGCCATTAAAACGTCGACGCAAGCTTGGCAGATCCCACATATGCATTCCGTGCAAGCATATGACTCTTTGAGTAATGATATGCCTTGACATGCTGCGCAGTATATTTGAATATTTTGTGAGGAGAAGCTAGGTGATGAGTCGGAGAGACCTTGAGATTCGATGTGAAAGTTGTCACCACTCTCCCCGCTTTCTACTGAAGGGAATGGCTCTGGAGCTTCAGGCAAATATGACGGTGGTGTAAGGGCTTGTTGAAGCGGTGAAGCTTGATAACCCTGAAAATGGGATGCAGAGAATGGTGGTAGTGAAGCTCGGTTGACTGAGATGGGTGAGGGTGGAATCTAGAGAGTTAGTCTTGTCTGACAGGAGGAATAGTCAAAGCTCACAGGTGTTCTATCATCTTCGACATCCTCGGTAGCTGATGTTGCTGCATCGATCAGATCTTCCCATCTCTTGCCATATGCAGCAGATAGTCCGCTCGAAGGCTCGGCTGAAAAGGCTTTGCGGTCATAACTCATTCGTCTCAAATGGGCATTTTCTCGAGACTTTTGTCTCTTGTGTTGTGGCTCTCTTGCACGCTTCGAAACCGATTGCTTCCGGGGCCGACCGTTGGGACCTGGTCTCTGGATTGGAGGGAGAGTAGATGATCGACCCGGCGGCGAAGTGGATAAAATAGATGGAAGAAGTTCTCGCCGCCGGTGTGGATTGAGGTGGGAAAACGGTTCGCTTGTGGGCTCAAGATTATTCCCATGTAATGGAGGTAATTCAATTGACGATCTCATTGCCTGCTTGTGTGCCTCGGTATCTGACATCCATTCCTGGGAAAGCGTTAAAATAGATAATAGTTTGAAATTCTCGGGAATACAAACCGGTTCCGAATCCCATTCTCCTTCTAATTTGTGGTTGTGTAGTTGTGCGAGGGCTGCCGCGGCGCTAGCGGCTGGCAGCATTGATCCAGAGTTGAGGTCGTCCAGGTTCCTGGGAGTGTTCGGGGTACTCGTGTCGTCGCCATAATAAGAATGTCGGTCGTTTCCATAGCCTGCAGGACGTTAGTACATGTCTCAATCCTCGTGGGAGATTGGTACAAACCGTGGGGACCTAGGCTAGAAGTTGCTGGTGGAGGCGGTCGTTCAGATGGCGGGGTAGTGATCATGAGCTGAAAGCTCTCTTCTGTAGCAGGGAGCTTCGAGATGTAATGCTCTGGGTGAGCTCTTCGTATATGCTCCTGCATAGACCGATATCGCTTTTCCTGCCCATCCCAATTCCTGTTACCACGATTGAACGTTGCAAGTACAAAAGCATGGACGCTTCTTGAGGGGTTTAAAGCAGACGCAGCAGAGCAGAAACACTCACGCCGAGGCAACGTTTGCGACAGCTGGAGCCATCTTGGTTGCGCAATGGACACACAACCTCATTATTCGCGTCCGAGACAGAAAAGGACGATGTCAACGATGATCGAGGCGGCATCGTCAGTGTTGACCCCACCATGCCCAGGCGTGGTGATTAGATAGGGGTGGTCGTAATCGCAATCGCTCGCAAGCTTCCAGCTTAAGCTCTCAATTGACAGCGATAAGTAGAAGCGAGAACAGAGCTGCGCATTATTAGATGCGGGTGGAACTTTGTGGTGGAAGTGGTGGTGAAGCTTGCAAGTTGCAGGTACCGACTTTGGGTCAATAGTGGGAAATGGTCTAGGTGTGGGATTGAGCTGTTCCCTGTCCTCGTAGTTTCATACCTTTGGGGTTTCGAGAATGTGTGGCCTGTGGTGCTGCTGTGCTGGTGAAGGAGGGGTGGGTGCTGGCGAATATGGTTAGGTACTGATTTTGGTAGCGGGGAAGGAGCTCGCTGGCTCGGCTGCTGGGGGGGTGGCTGCTGCTGAGCTCTCAGCTCTCAGCTCTCCCAGTGCCAGTACAGTAGTGACCCAAGGAAAGACAGAAGACAGCTCTGTTCAGGGATCGCTGCAAAGCTACTGCTGCTGCTGCTGCTGTCGTCAACTCCACTTACGCTAAAGGCTTGACTCGACAGTGACTTGAAGCTCCTCTCTTCTCCTCTCTTCTCGCAATTAAGTCGTTAAACCACACGCGAGTCGCTGCGCCAGGTGTGACGGTGACGGTCTCGAGGGGCTTCATCGGCAGTGCCAGTGCCAGTGGGGATGCTATGTATCGGTATCGGCGGCGGTGAAAGCGCGTGCTGGACAGGACTGGACTGCTTGGGTTTGGACATTTGACATGTTATGCCCGGTGTGCGATGAACCGACCAGCCAATACCGTCCTCGACAATTGTTGATGTGTGGTCGGTGGGGGTGGGGATGGATCGAGCATTGTACCTGCCCAACCAGTGCCCAATCAAGCATCACAGCCATGCACCAGCTTTTCACACAGGAGATACCTACGCAACGAGAGCAGTCGTAGAGAATAAGGAACTTCCTAAAATGAGAATAGCCCTGCCGATTAATCCACCGTCATAATCGCACCGAGAGTGGAAGAGCCTGCTTCCCTCCGCATTTTCAATACAGCCTTCGGACAGATGCGCCGTCTCTCCACACATTGTTGATGAGAGCTCATAGCCAAAAGGAGCAGCTTCCGATGAGCATCCGGTTCAACCCTGCATGATCAGGGACATTTCTGAACACGTGATGATAGATCACGAGATGCACCCAGAAAGGCCTCTTGAAAGTCGAGGACAGGGAATGCTTCTCATGGAGGAAACAGGGGAGTTGGCTAGATAAGAATAAGCTACGGAACCCTGGAACCCTGGAACCCTGGAACCCTTTTTAATGCTGAAGACACTGCAATCGGATTGCCTCACGCCGAATTATCCGTCGACTTTCGCCACGTTGTCTGGAGCCATGTATCTATTCTGATATTGTCGTGCAAGCCACCCAATGTGATAACAGGGTGAGACATCTAAAATCCCTTTACTATTCATATATTAGGACTAGGAGCGCCAGGATGTTGAAAGTTTACACCACTACTTTGGTGTTTGAAGATTCTACTGATCCAGCCCAATCTTCAAAAGAACCACTCAGTATCTAGTATCACAATAGTGATCGACCAGGAGGTACCCGAGAAATGACTACTTCCCCAAATTCGGACGGTGAATTTGTTATATATGAGAGATGACGAGACAGAAGCACTTGGGTCAGACAGCGCCAGTCAAATAGATCCAGGTTTAGAGAACGAAGTTGAGCGACGGTATGGATGGCTAGAAAAAAAGCATTCACCATAGAGCTCCGGTCCTTTCGAAGCTACAGAATAAAAAACTCTCTAAGTAACCTAACCAGTGAATATAATGGGAGAATGGGAGAATGGGAGAATGGAAGATGTATCCTAACTAAACAAACACAATCACAATCACGTGGATTGTTTGGTGCCCAAAAGATGAAGAGAAAGGATGTGTCCAAACCAAATTGCTCGTGTCTGCAAACGAAAGGTTCTTGCTTTTCCCAATTCAATAGACGGCTGCCGTTGTCATTGAATAGATGACAAGATTCTGAGATGGGTGGACCCGCGTGGCTGGAGATGCAGGTCGCCAAATGCTGCCCAAGATTTAGACCCCTTGGCGCCACACAAACGAGAACTCGTCAGATTTCGTCAGATTTCGTCAAAACTTGTCGCATCCGCATCCATGGAGGCTTTTTACTTTTTGTCATGCGTGGATCCGTGATGCGCGTAGATCGACCTCGCTGTGGCAACCTGTCCTGTGTCGATAATTCATGGCAGCACCCCTGAACAAGATCCCGCGTACCGCATATGAGTGCACCATCTTACAGCAGCTGGCTGTGGTGATGAGATGTAAGAATCTCCAGCAAGGCAGGGTAGGTCATGGAAACAACAAATGAAACGCAAAACGAAGATGTTGAAGTTTCCTAAAATATATGAAAGTACTTTTTATTTCAATACAGATAGTTGCCAAGAGTAAAAGCAAAAGCAACTACAGCAGTTGATCACAGATCAAGATCCAGATCCAGATCCAGCAGGGCAGGACAGGGCAGGGGTCGAACCATTATTATATTTAGCGTCCCTAGAGGTCGCCTCCAGCTTCCCTTCCTCCATCGAAGTCTCGATCCCCCGCCAAACCGGGGCGTGCCATCTACCTCCGTAGGCAGGGCTTCCCGTAAGCTAAGATTGAAGAAACACTGCCATGGCGACATGGCTACATGGTACAAGACTACCGAGTAGTACAAATGCCCACCTTGTCCTCCTCTCCTCCTCTCCTCCTCGTGCATCACGTTCCATCTGCATGCTATTCACGAGAAGTTGGATCCCTTCTACCACCGTGTAACTTCGTCCTCTGTGTATCCCATATCTTCCGACTAAAGCGTGTTACTCCCCACGAAAATCGACCTAATCCCCTCACCTTTCACCTCCTCAGTCAATTTTCACTCTTCAGTCAATTGACATGACCTTCACGAACTTCCTCGACCGAATCATCCAGCAATTCGAAGATGTCCTTGACGGTTAAGCATCTGAATTCAGATGCTTCCTTCTTCCTCACCTTCAAGCCGATCCTCCCTTTCCCTCCCTCTCCAGGGCAGTCGACTGCAGAATTCACAATCCTCCTCGATCCTTGGATCTCCGGCGCTTCGAAAATATGGCATTCTAAGTTTTCAATATCAAGACATAAAGAACCAGCATGCATCACGTCTCTGAGGGAACTGCCAGAGCCAGATCTGGTTATTATAAGCCAGAACAAGAGCGACCACTGTCATCAACAAACACTCACTCAATTGCCTGGACATGGGATAAAAACAACCATTCTGGCCGAGCCAGCGTCCGCAAAGGCAATCAGAGCCTGGAAACACTTTGAGGAAGAGAAAGTAGTTACATTACCAAAATGGGAAGACCCTCGACTAGGCAAACCATCGACAGTCCACCGAATACCAATACCAGCACTCAGTCCGCGTGGCACAATGGGGGAGGTGACAATTGCATATCTACCCCAAAAGGCAGACATAACTGGGTTGCATAGTGCCATTGGAATCACGTATCGAGCACCAACTTTTGGCTTCGACGCATTGCCAATGACCCCACCAGCTTCCCCGGCCCCAAGTTCTTCAACCTTTTCAACATCTACCTGCGATCGAGCGCTGTCGGTCATCTTTTCTCCCCACGGTTGCAATTACAAGACCATCTCTCCATACGTCACGTCACATCTCGTGTCAGAAGCGGCGTTGCCCCTTACCGCGCTACTGCATTGCTTCGACCGAATCTCCAACTCGTGGTATCTAGGAGGGAACATATGTGCTGGCTTTCCAGGCGGCTTGGAGATCTGCCAGAAATTATGTGCCAGAGCTTGGATAAGTGCGCATGATGGCGACAAGGAAACGACTGGCATCGCAAGTAGCAGAATCACGGTGGAGAAATACGACAGGGAGAAAGTAGAGAGTGTGATCAGCCCGAGAAGTGAGAAGTTCCCCAATAGGAGAACGGGTACCGAGGCCGTGGTATTACAGGTTGGAGAGGAGATTACATTGAGTCAGAGCATGGACTTTGGGCCGGATGAGTAGGCTCAGATATGATGGTCGAAGATGCGAAATTAATGAATATAGGATGAAAATGGGTCTGGGATATGGGATAAAAATGGCGTGGTAATACTCGGAATTGTACAATAGGTCTTGGCGTTTACTGGGTTGGAGATACCCAGATATTGATTTTCGATACAGCGTTGAAGTAATAGCAATCGTTGGTTTCCTCAAATTTCGAATCCCTTGACGTAACTTGTAACTGAGTGATACGAACAAAGATCAAGGAACACAAGAGTGAGATATGCCGGATGTACAACCCGTTATGCATAGTTGGAATTGGCTTCAAGGAGAGATCGACAATTGACGGTATCATCGAATTCCGACAGGAAGAATAAGTTGGGGCCACTCTGACTTGAGACTTGTTGAAACCTGGTATAGGATAGCAGAGAAAACGATACCCCAAAGCATTTTCTCGAACCAAACCACTAGGTTGAGATTTCCAATCATATCATTATCTGTAACACACTCTACTTCTTCGCGCTCTTCAACATCGTCTCCCGCATCGCAGCTCTCGCACTCCTACTACCACCCAATTTCGGGCCCTTCAGCACTTCTTCTTCCTTCTTCCCTCCGGGACCTCTAGCAGGCGGCGGAGCAGGCGCAGTCTTCTTCCGTTGTCTCTGTGAGACGGCATCCATGAATTCTTTCCTGAACGCTTCTGCTATCCTGTCGTCTGCTGCTTGGTCATCGTTCAAATTGGGAGATTCTACTTCTGGCTCGTCGTAGATTTCCACTGTCATCAATTTTCAGTCAGTAAACTTCCAGCTAGAACGAAAAAGGAGGGACATACGTCTATTCTCTCTCAAGACCTCCTCAACAAGCTTATCCCTCTTCACATCATCACTTCCCCTTCTCTTTCGTCCCCTCCATGGCTTGCCATCCCTTCCTAACCTTACTTTCGCAGGTTTCTTCACACCTTCCGCTTCTTCTTCAACCTCCTCCCCTCCAAGTCTTCTTCTCGCTTTATCTGTGCGCTCCACGTTCCTATTCCTTGCTTCGTCTCCAAGATCAATCTCCAGCAGTTTGCCCAAGGCAGCAGGCTGTCTCTGCACCTCATCTTTCCTTGCCGCCTCCTCATTCCTATAAGCCAGTGGCTTCGAAGAAGCATTCGTATTTGAAGATGTGGTAATTGCGCCTTCGGCAGCACGACGTTTAGCTAGTTCAGAATCTATGTACGCCATCCTTGCTCTGTCAGTCACTTTCCTTACACACCACTTGTTCTGAACCGCGAAGGAAGAAAGACTCACATATGTTTATTCACGTCCCCCACCGTCCCTGTTTGCGGCGCGAACTTGCGGGGGACACCATCTAGGCCTCCACTTTCCTCATGTTCTTCCCTCACCACGAGAGCGCCTGCGCTCTCGTCCTCTTTAGCATGCGAACTCCCATCGGCGCGAAATTCCACGCCGAGCTTCCCCTTGCGAAGTTTACGCAATCGCAGGATTTCAGAGATTGGAATACTGGTTCCCTCAACGGCGCCTTCTGTGTCGACGCTGCTAGAGGCGATGAGTTCGTCTAAGCTTTGGGGGGTTGGGGATGCTGGCTGCGGGGAGGGAGAGCGGGATGTCGTTGGGCGTTGGCGGTAGATCTTGCGTTTTTTTGAAGGGCGGAAGAGAATTGTTTCTGGTTCTGGGTTGGGGAGTGGGCTCGTCATATTTTGCTGTTCTCAATACTTGAGATGTGCAGTTCGGGATGGTGTTGTCGACAGCTCTGGTCTGGGCACCCGGAGCTTGGTAAAGGGCGCTAGTAGATTAGATACGGGCAGCCGAGCCGATTAAAAAAAAAGTTCGAGGGCGCCTTTTGCAACCCCACATCAATCGCAATAAATTTGAATTTTGTCGCGGACAAGATGTCTATGATTACAGCCACGGCATGGGTCCCGCGGGGCTTCGCAGCTCCTTTTCCTACGAAATATACGTTTGATGAGGAGGAGTTCCAGCGGATTGCGGATTTGGCGAAACTGCAACTAGACGATGCAAATGAGGATTTGGAGGAAGCGCGCAATCCGAGCAAAGAGGAAAATGGGGAGAAGGGGCCTAAGGAAGAGGGCTCTGATGATGAGGCTGGTGGGAAGGATGTTAGGTCGAAAGGGTGAGTCAAATTAGAAATGGTATTTTTCGGTGCTAATGGTTTGGGTGCAGGGACGAAGACGACGACCTCAAGGAATATGACTTGGAGCACTACGATGATGATGTGGAAATGGACGGGGAAAAGGAGGGCATGGGAATGGGCATGTTTGGAAACGTCAAGTCCCTTGCGTACCATGACTCCAATAAAGACGATCCGTATATCACCATGCAAGAAAATGAAGAAGACGATGAGGATAGGGAAGAACTTCAGATTCTTGCTACGGACAATATGCTTCTTGCGGCCAAAGTCGAGGATGAAGTCGCCCATCTAGAGGTTTATGTCTATGAGGACGAGGCCGATAATCTTTATGTTCACCACGACCTGATGCTGCCAGCTATACCTCTGTGTGTGGAATGGTTAGATATACCAGTGGGAAAGTCTAGCGTTGAGAAAGACTCGCGAGCAAACTTCGTGGCTGTAGGGACTTTCGACCCAGATATTGAAATCTGGGATCTGGATACTGTCGATTGCATGTACCCTAATGCGATTCTAGGACAAGGTGGAGACGCAGCCAATGCGGATGGTACCAAGAAAAAGAAGAAAAAGAAGAAGTCTAAGAAGGCGAATGAGGAGTATCATGTGGACGCTGTACTCTCACTCGCTGCGAATAGACAACACCGAAACCTTCTTGCTTCTTCGTCTGCCGACAAGACGGTTAAACTGTGGGATCTCAATACGACGAAGTGTGCTAAGTCTTATACACATCATACAGACAAAGTCTGCTCTTTAGCATGGCACCCAAAGGAATCAACAGTGCTACTGAGTGGGAGTTATGACCGGACGGTCGTCGCGGCCGACATGAGAGCTCCAGATGCCAAAGTGCCCAGATGGGGAGTCGAAAGCGATGTCGAGACCGTTCGATGGGATCCTCATGACCCAAATTACTTCTACATCTCGACTGAGAACGGCATAATTCATTTCCACGATGTTCGAAATGCACCTTCAAATCCAGCAGCTAGCAAACCTGTCTGGATTCTGCAGGCACACGATGAATCGGTCTCAGCATTCGATATCAACCCCACGATTCCAGGCTTTATGGCTACTGGATCGACAGACAAGCAGGTCAAGCTGTGGAATATTCAACCTTCTGGTCCAACGATGGTAGTTGCACGCAACCTAGATATTGGAAAGGTCTTCTCAACTACTTTCGCACCTGATGAGGAGGTTGGATTCAGACTATCTGTCGCGGGAAGTAAAGGTGTTGTTCAAGTTTGGGTAAGCTCTGATTCTATTCGCATAAAGTGAAATCTCTACTTACTCGTTTGACTTTTAGGATACTTCCACCAATAAGGCAGTCAGAGCGGCATTCGCGGACAGAGTCGCACCAGTAGAGGGAGAAGTTAAGGAAAGGCTAGTCAGGGTGGAAGATGATAGCAGTGAGTCTGAAGATGAGGGAGAAGATGAGGAGGAAGGAGACGGGGGTGCGAAAACTGGGGAAGGTTGGGAGAGTATGGAAGAAGATTGAAGACTCAATGTGTCGGAGAATATTGAAAGTTGGGCTCGAGAAGTCTGATTTTCGCGTCGACATGCCCTTCTTCAGTCTCTCCACATGGCACTTCATCTCATGATTCCCCGCCGTGGGGTCTGAGACGACCGGATAATATCAATGATGAGACTGCCACGAGATACTAGGGGGTTAAATGTGGATGCGGCTGTCTCTTCTTTGGGATCTGGGGCGCGATGTACTATCCGAATGGGAGGACTGCAGATAATTTCGACATTCATGGCGTCCAAAATGGGCGAGCTCTCAATGCATCGATATAAACCCAGCCTTTTCCCCACAAGAAGGAATATTTCTGACTGGCGATCGTCTGAACTCACCGCACTGACTTCGTGCATAAAGGATCGCAAAGCCTCACCGCCGTCATCGTAATGCGCAATCACAGATCTGCAGTATGATCCTCATTGCGCCAAGGGATCGGTCTAGAACCCCACCACAGAGTGAACAGATGAACTTGATCGACTCCAGTACCGTATGTGACTGATAGCGACAGCGAAGGTGAGATTTGTTCATTATCTTGCTCTATTCGGGGACTTTCACCTTACAGAATGTCAGAAAGTGTTCATCTAATCCAGGGGCAGCCTTCTATTTCAATCCAAGCGAGGCCCGATTTAGAGGACTCGAACTTATAAATCTGCCGTCAACTTGTCAACCCTAGAATCTTGGTAATCGCCTCCGAACCATTTTTGTGAAAGTCGTGCTGTAGTGAGATGTCATTGACTAAGATTAGATGTTGCGGCTCAGGAGCCAGGCTACAATTTGCTGTGCCTGTTCTCAAAATAACAGCGGTGGTTCCTGGAGGTTGCACCAGGCCGCTCATGATGACTGCGGCGTGCAGAGCACATGTTTCCCTTGATCAGACGGCTAAAGCGTGCTTGAGCTCGTGCTCGTGCAGTATTGTGGCGATGCCGCGCGAAACGACCAACCGCAGGCTGCCGTGGCGCGCGCGAGGGGCTGCAGTTTGGACCTGACAGATTCAAGCTCTGCCTGCCCTTTTTTTGCAAAATGCAGAGGTTCACAGGTTCAATTGAGCCTCGAGGTCGCTGCGAGAGTCGCTGAAAAATAGAAGCACAAGAGACGCCCGGCTGATCTCCAGGCACACAAGCACGAAAGACCAGTTGACTCGTCCAAGGTGTGCAGTCTGTGTACCTGAAACTCGAAACTTCAGATCATACGCCAATGACAGGCGTCGCTGCCAGGCGCTCCCCTGTGCACGCCGTTTCGAGTTCACTTGAGCGGCAACGCTTGTTCGCCAACGCGGATTTGCCAACAGCCTTGACCTTGTCCGTGCTTCAGAGAAACGAATCAAAATTCGGCAGGTCGATGGAGAGGATCATCAACCTTTTCGCTCCCCTTTTGGGCCCAGCTTGAGCTACCCGCTTAGCTTTTGCTTTAGATTGCAATCTATGGGCTAAAACGGGGCTGCTCGGCCCCACAAGCTTCAGTACTTGAGCTTCCAATTGGGTCGAATGGCCTCGAAAGTGGAGCGCCCCGGTGGACAGATCCTTCCACAACGCGTGGAACCTGGTGCTTTTCTTCGGTTGGACCAGCGCAGCCGGTTGTGTTGTGTTTTTTGTGGTCCCCCCTTCTTCCCCTTCTCGTCCGACTACCCCTGCTCAGCCGACCATTCTCGCCCTTGCAGCGAAGCCGCGCTCGTGCAGATGGAAGGATTTTCTCTCCCCCTTCTGGTTTTCCTTTTCTGTCTTCTCTCCATCACTCATTCTCTCCCTCTCCGCAGCAGCATTAGCATCATCAGCATCGCCGGGTCGATACTTAACTTACCTCTATTCCTTCTTTCTTGAACCTGGTTGTTCGACCTTATCATCGACAATCTATCACTCACTACGAGAAACTACAACCACAAACACACAGCAAAAGCATCTTGCGCCACGGTTACTACACTACCAAGAGGACTGCGTCCTTTTCACTCATTTTCGAATCCAACAACTCATTCCACGGATCTCCATTATTATCCCCAGTATATATTTTACTTGTTCCCACCACCAAGCGTGCGAAGTACAATAGTTCCCTTGTTCTACAAACCAACAAAAGACGCGTCGGTATATCTTTGTACAAACGATCACCGTCATCAATCATCACCTGGACAGCACACACCTCTCAATCACCAGTCACCAAATACTTCAGACCTTCCTAACGTAGGAGCCTTCGGACCAACGAACGTTCAACAGGCACACCTGCAGCCATCTTGTGATCGTCTACCAATCGCGGTCAAGCGAGAGCTGCACCTCACCATATTATCCGTGGCTTTCACAAATTCGGATAATTCACCCCACACCCAATATTGTCAGATTCCCCGCGACCTCTAAGCAGCAAACCAATATATCCTATCTGAGGCAGAATCCGGAATATTCAGTCAGCCAAGATGTCGTCGCTATCTCGCGCCTTTACCACCAGGAAGCGGACGAAGACTTCTGAGGAAGCATCTCCAAGTGTACCCCAACGAAGCTTGACAACAAAGCACGCATACCCCGCCGGAACTATTCGACACAAGATCTCAGCACCAGTTGAGCTTATTTCCACGACGAACATGCTCTCATACAACGCACCAGACATCTACCCAAAGAGCGCAACGTCGTCCACATCTTCTACTTCATCTGGGAGAAATTCAAACTCTGACGACGATTCGGATCGGTCACCAGCTTCACCAGAATCGCCAATTTCGTCCGTCGGCGGATCAATACCTTCCTCACCAGAACCCAATCATCTGTCTTGTTATTTTGGAGGAAACTCTGGCGATGAATCAGCTCCCAAGATTCCTCAAAGGTCTCCTTCACATACGAAGAAGAATGCGGAGATATTAGCACGAAAGCGATCTATATCGAGGGCATCGTCAAAGAAGAATAGCGTATCAACAGTTCGATCGTCTATCAATATGTTCACCGCGCAAGCGCACGCTGAGTCGACCTCAGAGGAATCCGAGCAACATCCCTTTGGCGTTGAGCTTGCAAAAGTCTCAGAAATTGCTGAAGACTTTGGCATCAGCAAAGAGACCTTAGCAGTCGTTGATGAGGAAGAGCAGGAGCTGGTATCAAGGGGACTGTTCAAGTTCCGGGCTGAAGACTACATGAGCGAGATCCAAGGATTTTTCCAGAGCGCTTTCAGCGACGCGAGGCCCACAATGCCATCGTCAATGTGGATATAGGAACCGGTTTCCTTATCCTACCGCCTCTCGGCACCTTTCCCCGACGAGTCGACTTTCCTTGTACATATCATTATTTGCCATTTGGCTCATTCTTACATTCCTTTTACGAAATCTTAAAACATATTCTATGTCCTTCTCGGCTCAATGGAAAAGGAAGGGGGGGAGTTCAATGGGACTATTTGGGCCAGTGGTGCAGTCTTTACTGCAAGGGTTCTGGATTTTGGTTGGGGAGTTCTTGGGGGCTTCCACACACTCCTTTGTGTCATCTATGACATTACGCTTTCTACGAACGCGAACGCGAAAGCTGGAGGAGAGATTTACACGTTGGCAACCTGTCTGCTATGCAGGGGCGCGCCTGGTAACTTTTAGACATTACTAGCAATATTCAGGTTGTAGCAAATTCAAACGTTCATAACATAACCTATCATACTCAACTGTACGTGAAGAAACAAGTGGGGAAATGCTCAAACAGAAATATAACTGAGACACGCATCCCCACTGCGGCATATGCCCCCATTGCGGAGAAGCATTTACTCCTTCAATCTCTAGCTGTGGAGAAGTGATGTCCGAGGCATTGATTGACGATCAGTGTAGAATCCGAGTTTGGATTATTTGGCCAGGTACTGCCTGCAACGGTGATCTGATCTACGAAGCTTTGATCTGGCGGAAGATTTTGGACGATTTGAAACCAGTTTTGTGTGATCCCCAAAGGCATCGTACCCAAAGCGCGGGAGAAGCGGGGACAGTCACGTGCCTATTAGCGTGCAGCCAAAAAAGCAGCTCGATTTTTATTTTTCCCGCGATTCTCGTCGGCTTCCGAGTTTTTGATACCAACAACGAAACACGACGCCAACTGCTTCCAATCGACGGAATGCTGCCTCCATAGCGCCGGTAAGTCTTTTTTCCTTGCTTGTTCCAGCTTCTGCAAGCCACCAGCACAGCGCAGCAACATACAATGATGACATCCCAATACCCTCATACAATCTTTAGGAAGAGCCGGAAAAGGCCGACGTCCACAAGATACACGCGGCCTGTGTTGGCATCGTCACATGCAGCAAGCCGTCGTGGATGTTAGCGGTGCTTAGAAATCGGGTTTCTGAAGTAAATTTAAAACGCTGCTGTTGTGTTTCTCTTTTTCGTTTTTTTGGCGGATCTCGAACTCGGAGATTTTTGTGCGGCGACTTTGAGGCTGACGCTTTGTTTTAGGATCGGCGGCATGGTGCTTGTTGGTACAGTGCCTTAGTTGGGATGCGTTGTGCGAAATGATAGGAGTTGGTCGTCGGGGTTGGCTTGACGCTTGGGTCTCGGAGAGAGACGTCGAGGGATTCGAAACGTGGTTTTTGTGGGCACTTCATTTCGACTACTATTCCTTGCGATGTACGATACTACGGCTCCGGTAACGAGTTTACGAAACAGAGATCCGAAGTTCGGGTACCTTTTCGACGGCCCGGTTGTTGGTTCTTGCCTCGGATTTTCACGTACTCGGTTTGGAGGAAGGAGCCTCGTATTTGCCACGGTAGGAATAATCCTCACATAGAGGAGCGATGTTGAATCAGGTGTTCCGGGAAAGACAATTTCGTTTCTCTCCATACATCCTACGGTAAGAGTATTTTCATCGGGGCTCAGACATCATCTGGAGCGTCGACTTCCCCAAGCTCATGTTTGAGTGATCGAGGCCTTGTGGGATTTCTCCATGAAGGATCTCAACGGGGACCAATTTCACCTCTAGATAATCCGAACACATTCGATTGAAGATGCTTAGCAAGATCACAATTTGTGCCACACTAGATTCGTTCTTGCACTCAGAAATTGTTCTTGTCGTGAAGAAATACCTAGATAGCTTTCTATATGTAATAATCAACAGCTTTCGTCGCCCACTTTCGAGCGTAGTGACTTCTGAATTGATGTAAATTGCAATCATCAAGAAATCATCCCTAAAGTATTCTACAAGCTCGCATTCCACTAAGGTCCCTCATGGTTTCGACCTTACTTGAAGTCCCTGTCCCCTTTGATAGCGGCCGCTAGCGCCTCTACCGTAACTTTATTTTCAGGGACCTGAAAAGGTTACGAACAACAAACATCCAAAACATTATGGCTGGCGACGAAGGGGAGTCCAACCCTAAACGACGGAAGTTGGACTTCAATCCCCTGCGATCTGACGACAGATTCGTTGTCCCCGCCAGACCGTCTCAAAATGGGAAACCAGGCTCTTCACAATTCCGATCCCAAAGTCGAATGTCCCAAGCCTCGACTCCCCGTTCACAGTCAAGATACCCCTCGACAGCCCGCTCAACTCCTCGACAAGAAGAATTCGATGGCCCAGAACCATTTATAAACGAAGAAGACTCAAATGCCTTGGATAGAGATTGGTATGCTGGAGATGAATCCGGTCACACCTTCGGAGACGATTCCCACAACCCATTCGGTTCCTACGACAATACATGGGCAGATCAGCAGCGGGAAGCAGCACTGACAGAGAAAAAAACTGGGAAACGGATGAGCGCGCGAGCTACTCAAAAACAGAAAGATGTCGATGCTTGGGAGACGAATCGAATGCTCACGTCTGGCGTGGCACAGCGAAGAGACTTTGGAGATGATTTTGAAGATGACGAGGAAGCGACTAGAGTGCATTTATTGGTGCACGATCTTAAGCCTCCTTTCCTGGATGGCAGAACGGTGTTTTCGAAGCAGCTGGAACCGGTACCCGCGGTACGAGATGCGCAGAGTGATATGGCTGTGTTTAGTAGGAAAGGGAGTAAGGTGGTGAAGGAGAAGCGTCAACAAAAAGAGCGGCAGAAACAGGCACAGGAAGCTACGAATATGGCCGGGACCGCGTTGGGTAACCTGATGGGCGTCAAAGAGGACGAGGGAGACAGTGCTGCGCCAATACCCGGAGAGGAGGACCAGGGCAACAGCAAATTCGGTCAGCATATGAAGAAGAATGAAGGCGCAAGCAACTTCAGTCAAAGCAAGTCTCTGAAGGAACAAAGAGAATTTCTACCAGCATTTGCAGTGCGCGAAGACTTATTGAGGGTTATCAGAGATAACCAAGTAGTCATCGTGGTTGGAGAGACTGGTTCCGGGAAGACTACTCAGCTCACGCAGTTCTTATACGAGGATGGATATGCTGATGTAGGCATGATCGGGTGTACGCAACCCCGCAGAGTCGCAGCTATGAGTGTGGCCAAGCGTGTCAGCGAAGAGATGGAATGCAGGCTTGGAGGAACCGTTGGCTATGCCATTCGTTTCGAGGACTGTACAAGTAAGGAGACTGCTATCAAGTACATGACGGATGGTGTTTTATTGAGAGAATCTCTCAATGAGCCTGACCTCGACCGCTACTCTTGTGTTATAATGGACGAGGCCCACGAGAGAGCTTTGAATACCGATGTTCTTATGGGCTTGTTCAAGAAAGTTCTGGCTCGTCGACGAGATCTGAAACTTATTGTCACATCTGCTACAATGAATTCGAAACGATTTTCGGATTTCTATGGCGGAGCGCCGGAGTTCTTCATTCCTGGACGGACATTCCCTGTGGACGTTATGTTTCACAGATCACCTGTTGAAGATTACGTGGACCAAGCAGTCCAACAAGTTCTAGCTATTCATGTGTCTATGGGAGCTGGTGACATTTTAGTCTTCATGACGGGACAGGAAGATATCGAAGTAACCTGCGAACTTGTCAAAGAGCGTCTGAATGCTCTAAACGACCCGCCAAAATTGAGCATTTTACCCATCTACAGTCAAATGCCAGCAGATTTGCAAGCTAAAATCTTTGACAAAGCTGCACCTGGTGTCCGAAAAGTCATTGTTGCAACCAACATTGCCGAGACCAGTTTAACTGTAGATGGTATCATGTATGTGGTGGATGCTGGGTATTCGAAACTCAAGGTCTATAATCCTCGTATGGGAATGGACACATTGCAAATCACACCAATCTCTCAAGCAAACGCTTCTCAGAGAGCGGGCAGAGCTGGACGCACGGGACCTGGAAAAGCGTATCATCTTTTCACTGAGGCTGCTTTCAAGGACGAATTATATATCCAAACCATTCCTGAGATTCAACGCACCAATCTCAGCAATACTGTACTGCTACTCAAGTCTTTGGGGGTCAAAGACTTGTTAGACTTCGATTTTATGGACCCTCCTCCACAGGACACAATCACTACATCCCTATTTGACCTATGGGCTCTGGGTGCGCTCAACAACATTGGAGATCTGACACCCATTGGCAAGAAAATGACAGCGTTCCCTATGGATCCTTCGTTGGCAAAATTACTCATCACTTCCGAAGAATATGGTTGTAGCGAAGAGATGCTAACAATCGTGTCCATGTTATCTGTTCCCAGCGTATTTTATCGACCCAAGGAGCGCCAGGACGAGTCCGATGCCGCTCGCGAGAAGTTCTTCGTCCCCGAATCTGATCACTTAACCTATCTGCATGTCTATTCGCAATGGAAAACAAATGGCTATTCGGATGCCTGGTGTACTCGGCACTTCTTGCATCCCAAATCTTTACGGCGAGCGAAAGAGATTAGGGAGCAGCTTTTGGATATCATGAAGATGCAGAAGATGGCGATGATAAGTTGCGGCACTGACTGGGACGTTATTCGAAAGTGCATTTGCTCTGGTTATTATCACCAAGCTGCAAAAGTCAAAGGCATTGGAGAGTACGTCAATCTGAGGACTAGTGTAACAGTTCAGCTCCATCCTACCAGCGCCCTTTACGGGCTTGGGTATCTTCCAGACTACGTTGTCTACCACGAGTTGATTCTCACCTCGAAAGAATACATGTCAACAGTTACATCTGTTGATCCTCGCTGGCTTGCAGAGCTTGGAGGGGTCTTTTATTCGATTAAGGAAAAAGGATACTCTGCCAGGGAAAAGCGGGTGACGGAGGTGGAGTTCAATAGGAAAATGGAGATTGAGGCGCAGATGGCGGAGGATAAACTGCGCGAAGAGAAGAGGCTTGAGAATGAGAACTCGAAGACTGCGAGGAAGGTGGTTCCATCAGCAGTCAAGAAAGTTTCATCTCATGGTGCTGTGAGAAAGCCAATCGTCAAGAGATCCGGGCGAGGGTTCTGATCCAAGGCTCTATTTTCCGGGCACATGAATGCCCCGTGTTCAATGTATTTATTAGACCCATAGGGTACCAGGAATTCCTTCAGCCTATTATGACCAAATCAAAAAGTTTCCAGATGATTCGAAAGTAGCCGAGTTGAAAATGTGTGTGAAAATGTGTGCGCGATGAAACAGTTCCGAATTTGAGATGGTGATCACAGTTAGCATCGAGCGTGAACGTCAATACCTTACGCAAAAGAACTGCTTTTGATCTGCTACCACTCATATATTACTGCTTCTTCAATTATGACCTCAATAATGACTACCTAAGTTCTGAATATAAAATGAATGTAAATTTTGAAGAAAGGGCGCCCCTCACGTGCGCTTGCTCTTAGTCGCGTCAACCCACGCGTCCGTTCTTTCCAAGCGCGACTTTTCCACAATCATCCCGCAAAACAAGACATGCTTTGCCTTCACAACGCTACAAATCACGATGAACGAGGATGAATTTGGAGATATCGCCGACGAAGATCTGATTGAAGCCTTCAGCCAGCCTTCACAGAATCTTCCATCGAATTCCAGGCCACCGGCAAGGAAACGGCGGCGGATCCTGGAATCAACAGACGACGATGAAATCTCAATCGACAGCCGTCGCAACTCTCGAGACTCGATAGAATGGAGCGGTTCCGGTGGCGATGGAGCTGAGGGAGCACAGAAGAAGAAAAAGAAGGAGAAACACAGGATACATGAAGGAGGGGAACAAGTAGAAGCGGCCAGAATTCTCGGGGCCACACAAGCTGAGGCGCATCCGGACTCGAGCCCGGCATACAGGATCAGAGGTCCAATTTACAGGAAACCGCGGCCCGAAGTCTCCACGCCTCCCATATTTTCTGCTGCTCAGCGACCAGTCGCCCCGAAGCCGAATATATTTCAGCGATCAGCTAGTAATGTTTCCACATCGAATTCGAGTGGCAACAACAGGACCAATGATTTTACTCAGGAGCTGGATGATCTACCTCCTGACTTCTTTTCTTCTCAAGAGAATGTTTCTAAGCCTAAAGAGACTATCACTATTGGATCATCTCCAGTACGCAATTCGCAGGCCAGCTCATTTCCTCGACAGCGTCTTGCAGCGCCACAAGCTGGTCTCCGTCAGACTACCCTTTTTGGTGGCCGCATACCTGTAGAACAAGAACCTTCAGCTTCACAGGCAAAGAAAGTCCAGAATTTCATAGTGGATCTACCGCCAGAGGAGCCCACGCACCACAAGCTAGACGAGGAGGCGCTCAACACCTGGGTCTACCCAACCAATCTTGGTACCATTCGGGAGTACCAATACAGTATCGTTAAAAATGCACTTTATAACAACCTTCTCGTTGCCCTCCCAACAGGTCTTGGAAAGACATTCATCGCTGCCACGGTCATGCTGAACTTTTTTCGGTGGACCAAAGACTCTCAAATAGTTTTTGTGGCCCCAACAAAACCTCTGGTCGCCCAGCAAGTCGACGCTTGCTTCAACATCGTGGGAATACCGAAGTCTCAAACTACCATGCTTACGGGAGAACAAGTTCCAGCTTTGCGAGCCGAAGAGTGGGCAGAGAAACGAGTCTTCTTTATGACACCTCAAACCCTGCAAAATGATTTATCGAGTGGCATTGCGGATCCGAAAAAGATTGTGCTAATCGTGGTCGATGAGGCACACCGTGCTACCGGGAACTACGCTTATGTCACCGTTATAAAGTTCATGCGTCGCTTCAACAAAAGTTTCCGCATTCTGGCGCTGACCGCTACTCCAGGTGCCAGCGTAGAGGCAGTACAGGAAGTTGTGGACGGGCTAGAAATATCTAAGGTTGAGATCCGGACAGAGGAATCCATGGACATCCAGCAGTATATTCATAGCCGAAACGTTGATCAAATCCTGTTGGACCCGTCGGAAGAGATGACACTGATCCAACAACATTTTTCGAAGGCTCTCCAACCTCTGGTGAATCTGTTGTGTTCGCAAAATGGCTATTGGAAGAAAGACCCAATGAGTCTCACTACATTCGGTATGGTGACCGCGAGAAAGCAATGGATGGCATCCCCTGCAGGAAGGGCCGCTAATTTTGGTCTTAAGGGCATGATGAATGCCCTATTTACTATTCTTGGCAGCGTTGCTCATGGTATAAAACTGCTGAATTTCCATGGTATTGGACCATTTTACTCCGCCGTTAAGGACCTTCAACAACGCGTCGTTGACGATGGCAACAAGGGTGGCAAGTATCGGAAGCAGATCGTCGAGCATCCGGAGTTCAAAAAGATGATGGAGAGGCTGGGCTCGTGGATCAACAAGGATGATTTTATCGGTCATCCCAAACTCACATATCTCTGCGACACCGCCTTAAATCATTTTCTAGATGCCGGCGAAGGTCGATTGGGAGAAGATGCCCCGCCCTCGGCAACTCGAATAATCGTGTTTTGCGAATATAGAGATAGCGCAGAAGAAGTTTGCCGTGTGCTGAACAGACATGGGCCCATGGTACGAGCTTCGGTGTTTGTTGGCCAAGCTGATTCGAAACGCTCTGAGGGTATGAACCAATTGAAGCAGCTGGAAACGATCAATAACTTCAAAAATGGCAAAATCAATGTCATCGTCGCCACCTCAATCGGCGAAGAGGGCCTCGATATTGGCCAAGTCGATCTCATTATATGTTATGATTCATCCGCATCTCCTATCCGCATGCTGCAGCGTATGGGACGAACTGGAAGGAAGCGTGCTGGGAAAGTTGTATTACTCCTGATGCGTGGCAAGGAGGAGGAATCCTTCGTCAAGTCCAAGGACAATTACGAGCAGATGCAAAAGATGATCACCGAGGGTACGCGGTTCAACTTTCGCCACGATCTGTCCGTTCGGATTATCCCGAAAACAATCACCCAGGTTGTTGACAAACGATTAATCGAAATCCCTATCGAGAATACTCAAGGCCCCGCGCTACCCGAACCAAAACGACGGCCAAACAAAGCTAAAAAGAAACCTCCCAAGAAATTCCATATGCCTGACGATGTCGAGACCGGTTTCCGTAAAGCCTCAAAACTTAATGGCGACGGCTCTGCTTCAACCAAGCGTGATGTAGCAGTCAAAAAGAGTAGCGGGGTACCAAAAGCTCAACTGGCTCCAATTCCTCCACTCGAATCGGTTCTCCTTGGCGAAGCAGAAATGAAACAGCTTGAGCGGCGGTATCTCAATATTGCGGGAGATGACATGCAGGAAGTCACCATGCCCGACATGAATTCACATCCTGCTGTCCAGCGCTCACTGGGCCGTACTAGCAAAATCCCACATGGTCAATATACCAAAAGATGTGTCAAACTCTTCAGAACTATGGGCAATTCTCAAGACATCGACGACCGCTTTCTAAAGCCTTATGGCGACAGGGCCCCTTCCCTGGCATACGTGGACCTGCCCGCCCTTCTTGACGATGACGAAGACAGTGTACACAACAGTGCCAAACCAGCCAGTGTGCCTCAAAAAGCGCCTAGACCCAAGCCACTCCCAAAGAAAAAGAACGCACTTGTCATTTCGGACATTGAGAGCGATAACGAGTCTAGTAGCATGCCGACACAACGACGAAGGGATTCAAATGAACCACCACCTACCTATGGTGAAGAATCCGAGGGTGAAGGCGACGATCTTGCGAATACCGAAGATGAATCAGAAAGCGACATGGAGGCATCATCAAGCCTCTTGAATTTCATTGCTCAGGACGAGGAGGATTTAATCAGGAGAAAGCGACCTTCGACAGAAACATCAAGCCCGCCGCCAGCTGTAGCCCCGAAACGCAAGCCATCCTTCGAGGCCACCACCTTCAACCTCGACCCAGACGATGACGACTTGCCTGATATTCCGGACTTGATAGGCATCACCCCGAGGACTGGCTCCGCAGGCCGGCAGGAGGAGGTTAGTTCAGATGAGGATATAATTTACAAGATAGATCACAGGCACAAGAGAAAGAGGGTAGTGGAAGATGATGACAGTGATGAATAATGTATATCTTTATAGTTTGAAGCATAGCGTGGGAGTTTTTGGTGAAATCTTATATATGCATACGTGGTTCCTCGTCTCTGTGGTCCGATGGCGCTACTGTATACAGCCCGTGGCGCAAATATTGGCGGAGTTGAAAAATTACAGATCCTGCTCTAGATTCTTGATCGAAAGAATAGATATTGTAATGACTGAAATTCAAGATGGAATTCATACTTCTATTGGGTAAGTGTGACGGGCTTTTGCTGTGCCAAGACTCCCCGCGCAAGGACTTTGGTGCTCCTAGATATTCAGGTCATAGGAAAATGTTACCAACACGGCATAGAATGTCGTCGTGTCTCACCGACTTGCTGTATAATCTCAAATGACTTACACAACTTTGAGGCGGTCGTTCCCCGGCAGTGAGTGGAGGGGCGTCGGCCGCTAAGAACAGAATGTCACTGCCCACTTCTGATTGGCCGAAGCTCACATTTTCACCCCTCGCTAAAATCTCGAGGCAAAAGCTCCCCCCAGCTTCCAGTCACTTATAAAGTCGTTCACAGAACATTGGCTCGCTTCATCTTTACATAAATTCATCTTTCTAGGAATTTAGGATCCATTTTCCGATTCTTTGATTTCTGGAATCTCTTTGACATTTACAACACTACATCAAATTTCACGCATTACTGTTTGTCCCTGACTCCGTACCAAGTAAACAAAAAATGCCCAAAGTCCTACCCTCGGACGATGTCGTCCCTTCTACAACGCCGCCAGACGTCGAAAAAAATGGAGTCCCAGAAGCAAAAGTGCAAAATGAGCCGGTCAATGCTTCTAAATCCTCCACGTTCAAAAGTCTAGGGATACTTGATCGGTTTCTGGCACTTTGGATTTTCTTGGCGATGGCGATTGGGATTATCTTGGGGAATTTCGTGCCGAATACCGGGCCTGCTTTGCAGAAGGGGAAGTTTGTTGGGGTTTCGGTGCCGATTGGTAAGTTGTCGATTTTGCGTT
>Ga0247778_1000345_pt1 | contig 70574 bp, 71 predicted proteins | sample UWRJL049202B5_FD_179939 | JGI IMG/M metagenome (GOLD analysis project Ga0247778, IMG submission 179939) | Plant litter microbial communities from Arlington Agricultural Research Station in Wisconsin, United States - UWRJ-L049-202B-5 | ecosystem: Environmental > Terrestrial > Plant litter >... | reverse complement strand
TCCGGTGTTAGCGGCCCTTTTCGATTGCCGAGAAAGGAAAAGTGGGTTTTGAGGGTCTGCCAGGTGCCGATGGGGTTTGTGAGGCAGTGGATGCTAGCGAGGGTGGATACTAGGGGTTGTGCGGAGGCGAGGGAGGTTATTTGGGGGGTGTGGGGGGCGAGGGAGAGGAAGGTGGTGAAGTTTTGGAGGTGGGTGAGGGCGTGGGGGGTGCTGAGGGGGGAGGGGAAGCGCGGGCGGGTGGAGGTGTAGGTGTAGATTCTGTGATGGGATGGGAGATTAGTTGGTGAGATTGTTAAGGGGGAGGGCGTGGGGCTTACTCGGCGGTTATGGTGTGTTGGAGGGATATGGAGATGGCTTGGAGGATCTGTAGCGTGTTAGTGAGTAAGGAAGAAGTTTGAAAGTTATACGTACTCTGTCATCCACTTTTGCTTGAGCAGGTGCTTCATTGGCCATGGTGTATCGCAGATTTTCGAGACCGGAGTAGACTATATCACAATTTGCACCCGCGGCATCTGATCTGCCGATTGCGTTCCAGAATATCTTGGCTCGCACTGCAAATGGCAGGCAGCAGATAATGAAATACATGTCGTAGTCGGAAATGATGTTTGTTCCCGGTGGTGAAGGAGGAAAGAAGCCTTGTGAAGCCATCATATTTGCATTCTTGGGCACACCCTCACTGACAATAAGCCCTCCCGTCTTGCCAGCTTCATTCACAGCTCCCATGTCTGGAACTGTAATAAAACGGCGCAGGGGAAAGTTCTTATTGAGTTTCTTTGCAGTGGGATGTGTTGCGGATTCAACGGTCGACTGAACGCTGCCGAATATGCCTTTCTTAACCGCAACTCTGTGAACAGCCATGTCACTCGTCGTGGGCTGTGTCTCGGAGTCTCGGAGAGTGGTTACAAGTTGGTCGAAACTTTCGTTGTTGAATGAAAGTGCCGCAGAAGCGAAGTCATAAGCTGGAAAGATAGAACTATCGGACCATTGTTTGAGACCTTCCATGTTGGACACTGCGGCAAAGAGAACATTCGTACCGCCCTTGACCAACATTCCCGTCTGCCAAGGATCAAGAAGTGACCATGGGTCTTTGTTTCCCTGATCGAAATAAGGGAAACTGTTGCCGAAGACTATGACGCTCTTGCCAGCGTACGAGTTCAGTACGTTTTGATTTGTGACGGGGCTGTTATAGGTGCCGGTAAGACTAAGATTGAAAATATCAAGATGAGTGTGAAGACGATGGCGGAGAAGACTGATGATTTGATGGATAGCGTGGTTCGGCGTTTTAGAGTTGACGACGAGCAGGTAGCTCGGATTGGGACTTAAAGAATACAAGCCAGAAATCTGCATGTGCATCCGATGCTTCTGCACCGAGCGCATCTTGCCGGTGATCGGATCCGATAGCATGAGTTCAAGAGTGAGGAAGCCCTCACTGAATTCTAAGGTCCGCTCGTCGACGCTGAAATCCTGGTCAACGGTGATCATGTTGTTTGGCTCGATCTCAGGCAGGTCGTCGGTGGCTTCGTCCGGCTTGTCTTGGGCGGCATGGGTAAGAGTGAAAAATCGAGCTGGATCCGATAGTCGAGTAGCTGTTGCTCTTTTCAAAATTCCGTCGGCTCCGTAAGACTTCTTGGAATTATTATGAACCTGACATAGGCGTTAATGTCAACATGCCGCGGAAGCTAGGAACAGAATGTACTTACCACCCACTTGAACCTAACTTTGTCTCCCTTAGCAACGCAGTCGAGATATGTCGGAGCATCTAGCCTAATAGGATAACTTATCAGTACCTGCGTGAAACCGCAAAAGTGAGGGATCGGTCGATTCAGACGCTCGTGGAAGATAGCCAGAAGTTGAATATTGTCGAAATGATTCAAAGCCGATCCAACTGGCTTCTCGGCCCATTCGTTCCTGATATACGCGCGCAAGATCCCCGGAACTTCCACTTCCTGGCCTGGTTGAATTGAACGAGGAAGTTCTATGGGCTCTGAGCTGATTGGTGCTAGAAATTGTGTTCCCTGGATGAGGAGATGAATGGATCTCTGCTCAGGCGACGGCATGCCTCCGGCATTTCGAACACGGATGTTGTGCACAAGAAGGTGCTCACCGGGCTCATTCACGCCGTCCTCATTCTCGTCTATGACGTCGAATTTGACGACCTGGAGAGCGTAGGGACTTGGGTATGTAGCTTCTGATAAATCACCGCGAATTACTTTGATCTGAATACTACCCTGCGGTCCTCTGGGAGAAGTCAGAAACAACAATTTGGTGGATGGATAAGACTGGTACTAACGCCTTGCCGCCGGTAAGGTACACTGAGGGTCTTGTTCCGGGTGATCCGTTCGTTCCGTTCGAACCTCCGGGTCTCGAACAAGCATAGACTCTGTTGCCGTGGGTTTCAGTCCTATTGAGCATCAGTAAACGTGTTCCTGCACTAAATTGTGTAAGTACACACCAGGCATGAGCAGTTCCACCTCTCCCACCGACACCGCCATCCCCAGGCTCACCGTGCTCTCCGCTCGCTCCCCCAGCACCTCCTTGTACGTTGAACTCCAAGGGCACAAGCAGATCTGTATCGTCGTCGTGTACGGTGAGAAAAACATTGCCTGCCGCAGCTCCATCGGCGCCATTCGATCCGTACCCTCCGCTGTTCGTGTATCGTCAGCATGATTTTGATCCCAAGGTTGCATAACCTACTCGCCACCCCGTGCTCCATTCTGGCCATCTTCTCCATCCCGATGTCTAGTTGCATCTCTGCCATCTCGTCCTCTTCCACCAGCTTGGCCATCCTCTCCACGACCGCCTGCACCACCATCGCCACCTTTAGCGTTCAGGCGCAACTTTTCGTCTCGCGCGATCTTCCACATTTGGCCAGTATGAGGCCCTTCTCCAGTCACTTGAACAATTCCCGCTTCGTCGTTTGAGTATGCGACCCGAATGCGGATATCTGAGCCTGGCTGGCCGGCAGTTGGGGCGCCAGCAGACCCTCCATTCTCACCCCATTGACCGTAAGGAGCTGTGGAAGACGTCAGACAAGATATCTCGCAATAAACGGGGGATTTACCTTCCGCTGGTTTCTTGACCCAAAATTCTGGCCCCGGATGACCATTTCGACCACTTGTATCGATGACTTTGACTTCTCGAGCTTCCATCGTGATTTCAATCGCGAAGTGCGAGAAGCTGGGTAGCCTGCTGGCACCGAGCGCAAGGCCATCGATATATGAGAAACATCATCAAGCCAAAATTACACGCCTGAAGGATATCAGAGACAGTGTGAGCCACGCAATAATTTCTACTGTCCGCCATGAAGCGAATGTAGAAAATGTGGAAATATTACGACGCCTCGTGGCTTTGACGCTTCCAAGAGACTGAAGAGCTAGAGAAAAGGGTGAGGCGATCAATACCGAGGCTTCAAATTGATATGAACAACTGGAACAGATATATATTTGATACAAGCCGATGCGCATGCAACGAATTGGAGAGGGAGGCAGATGCCGTGGGCTAGGCGAATCAGGTCATTTGGGGGGCTTGGGGCTGAAAATTACCCCGCTGATTCGAGAAGCGCGAGAAAGCTGAAAATGAGGTGGGTATCTTGGCATCCCGTATTTGGAAAATAACCCCAGAAAAGAGATTTTGGGCTGGCACAAAAAGAACAAAGTAAAACAAGGCGTAGATTGCTGTTGGCAGTCTTGTGAGCTCGCGGCCTTGAGCCCGCGACACTTCGCCACGAGACCTTCACGCACGACTCAATACGAACTTGACGATCCCAGAACTTGAATCACAGAATATCAGAATGCCAATTCGAAAAGTGGAAAAGAAAGCGCAAGACCCTCGACCATTGGAGATCTCGTCAACGGGAGAATACAACCAATACGTCGCTCGACCAGAACGGTACAAACCAATCCAAGCGCCAGCTCCTCTACCTACCAAGTATTCCATCGGAGGAATACCTACGAGTAGCACTAGAGATCTCAATTATTTTTTCACTCTCGCAGAATCACTGTATCGCGAAACCATCGGCAATGAGCGGCATGCCTCCTCCAGCACAGCCGCGGACGGCTTGCCCAGCTACAACGACGACTTCCAGGACACGAGCATGGATACCTCGGCGGTGTTAGTAACTTGGCTTTTTCGGCAGACGGCGACGCATGTGTTTCCTATCACTGAACGTTTTCACCTGGGACCGGCAGATCGCCAGCCGTTGTACTCTGTCACTGCGCAGCCGAGTATTCGATCGGCTCAAGAATTCAATGAGTTGGCCATAAAACGACGAGATCCTATCAAAGGGGTGAGTGAAATGATTCGCAGTGTTCTGAATGTTTACTTACAGGCTTGGGTTCATGTAGGTTTGGTATAATGTGTGCACGTCAGACATCGAGCCAAGTCTGGATTTGGTGAAGCCTGGCAATTGGCGAGTGTCCAAGCTTGTGATGGAATCAATACCCGTGTGGAAAAAAGTGCTCTCTGGCCAAGTAGTTGCTAACGCTACTCATAACGGACAAGGAAACACATTGCAACTCTCTTGGGGCGACAGGAATACTCTTGGAAATTTGGGCGATGCTTACGGCTTGTGGTGGGAATCCGGTGGCCAACATGGCAATGCAGAAGCGTTCTACGTCGTCGAGGGTTGGAAAGGCTTTGATAGAAACGTTCAAGGCATGGTCAAGGTGAGATATTGTTTTGTGATGGGCAAAATGCGGAATGCTGCTGACGAGTTGAGTGAGTAGGTGAAGCTTCCTATCAAAGACGGAAACGGGAGATATCAAGATCCTCACTATACGACAAGCAACCTTGCGGTGCTTTACTTCCATGCTGATGGAAAGACTCCGCCTCAATTCGTATGTAACGATTCTAGTGCTCAGCTTAGACTCGATATTATAATGTCTGGTTTGATGACCGTTCTGATTATTGAGACGAGGAAAGCTACAGTGGTAGCTGAGCTTGGAGCCTTGCCGGCGTATGGATCTGCGAGTCATGGTAGCTCTAAATTGATTGAAGAAGGGCGCGATATGTTTAGCTAATGATGAAGGGTAATTAATCGGAGTTTGTAGCAGAAGGCGTATAAGCTTGGTCAGGTAGTGGCGTTTTTACGATTAGCTTTGATGACTTCGCGCTCGTCCCCGATCTGTCATGCTGAATGACATAGGTACGTATACTTTGGCTGATGCTTAGCAGCAGAGCATGTTACGTTCAGCACATCACTGGATGTAGTAAGCTGTAACAATTTATTAGGCCTGCAACCTCATAAATTTGCACTTAGATGGCCGTTGAACTTACAGCATTGCACATTTTCACATTTAGTCTGTTTTGTTTTCTGTTCTTTTGTGTTTAATTTAATGAATAATTTCCTATGAAGTCCTTACCTGAAGGAAAAACAAACTCCTATGAAATTCGTAACAACTCACCTTGCTTCAACTTACCTTCCCGACTGTCTTTGTTTAGAGTCCGCCAAACCCTCCGCCATACCCGTGCCCGAGCTCTGTGATGGTGAATTCTCCGGATCCATCATCAGAATCTGACTGCTGGCTGTTCTCGGAAGCATTGTCTTCGATATACGCTTGTGGTGCGGCATTTTCTTCTGCAGCTACCGGTTGTTCTTCATCTTCCTGGACGGATGGCGGTGGTGCCACAGTTCCCGATTCGACGGGCGAGGCGTTGGCTGCGGCAACTTCAGCTGGTGGTGCTTCATTTTGCAGGTCGAGCGCAGCAATTTCCTCGGCGGGCAGTGGTACTAATGCAGCAACTCGAGCGTTCTCGGCATTTTCTCGAGCAACCCTGTCGGCTTCCACCGCCTCCTCGAGAAATCCATTCATTCTGTTAATGAACTCGTCGTGACCATTTCTGGCGTATTCTGTGAACCGATTATATAACTCATCGTCATTGCCTCCTTCTGGCACGGGGCCCAGAAACGACACGCGTGACCAGGTCACGGAGCCGGGCATTACCATCGTTGTTTCTATACGAAAATGGCCATTGCGCAATAGGATAGGTGTATGTCGTCGACGTCGTCGCGGCCTTGCGTCCATTGCGTTAAAAGGCACTGGCATGGGTGGACTTCGTCGACGTGGTCGCGGCACTGCGTCGATTACTTCTATTGCTCCTGATGACCGGCGCCGTCGTCGTATACCTGGATGTGGTCGCGGCGCTGCGTTCATTGCATCTATTGCTGCTCTTATCTGTCGTCGACGTGGTGGCGGGGCTGCGTCCAACGCTGCGTTTATTGCGTCTATTGCTGCGCTTATCTGTCGTCGACGTGATGGCGGGGCTGCGTCGAACTCTGCTCTTGCCATTGTCGCAATTCCCGCCGCAAGTTCCGCAATTTCATCGATATCCTCAAATTCAGCTACCCCTATTAGGGGTACCACTGCGCGTTCTCGAGCCGGCTCACGAGCTGCACGCGCGGCTTCCTCAGCTGCGTCATTCACGTCCTGTAGGCTTTCGTCTGCGGCCAATGTTGATGCATAGAGTTCCAAGAAGGATGCTCCTTCACTGTCAGTCACAGGACGCTGGTTACGCCTGTTTTGGAGTTCGCCACTGAAGTTATGCCGACATGTCGGGCATGTGTTGATGGTGGGATCTGCGAGCCACTGATGGATACAAGCGTGACCGAAAACATGCCCGCCAGGGCACGGCAGGCGGACAGGAATTTCGGCCTCGAGGCCCTCATCCTGGCCCCTGAGCATTTCCTCGCCGCAGATGATGCAATTCCTTGCATCATCCGGAAGATCTTCAGCCGGTACCTGCTGTACGAGACGGCATATAGCAGCTACCCGTCTATGGCGTCGAACATAAGGTCGTCGCACTTGCCCTTGCTCGAGTCTCCGAGTTTCCTGCACATCAGCCAAGTGGCGCGTGAGACTGTCATCCTCAGGGTTGTCCGCGAGCGATGCAATCAAGCCAGTTAATCTTGCATCGGGGCTGTTGCTGTCGGCTGGCGCATTTGGTAGCCCACCAGGAAGGAGTCGGTTTGGAATGGTTGCAATGAACTGTCCCAGCCGTGCTCGGCGTTCGCTGTCTGAATTGCTAAGTCTTTGGTAAAAGCTTCGCAAGCGATGGGCTTGCGAGATTGTCAATTCTTCAACTGGAATATTCATTAGCTTCCTTTCTTCGTCACGCATGACACGATCGGTTTCCATGTCTCTTGCTTCGGCGGCTCGGGCTGCTTGGCGTTCAGCTTCTCGCTCGGCATTTTCACGCTCCGCATCTGCCGCCAGCGCCAAGAAGTTCATTCTGGTGGCCTCGTTGCGCAGTCTCTGGCTACGAGAGCGTCGGGGGCGGTTTCTAGGATCTTCCTCGCAAGGAGGGCAAAGGTTGGGCATTTCCTGAAAGGCCTTGGAGATCCCGCTCACTCCACCGTGGTTACTAGGCTGGTGACAGTTTCTTGTTTGGTCGGTGATATGCGAGCATCTTAGCCACAAATAATAGTATTTCTGGCACATGGTGGTTTTCAAGGGGCGTCTTTTGTGGTTGGTTGTTGATCTTGTGTTTGGCGTTGATTGAATATCTAAAGTGTCGTTGATTCGTAACGAAAAGAGATTCCATGTTAGTCTAAGCAGTACTTATACTGAGATCGTGTTTGTTGTTGACATAAACAAGTGTGTAAGTTGAGGCTGTTGCTCACAATGGGATTGTTGTTGGGGTACTTGTACTTGTACTGTGAAAGGAACCATTCTCAACGTGAATGCATAGAACAGAGCTAGACAATGAACCTCGTAGGTGATCAAAGAAACACACATTCGGTACAGCAAAGTTCTGAATCTTGTTTGTGAACAACTTCACCTTTACTCGCGAAGGAGTAAGTACTTCGTACCAAGTAAGTACCAAAAGAAAGCTCGAGGTTTTCTGCTACATAGAGATCCACGACCAAAATTCAAAGACAACCAAATTACCGTGCTTCATCTGAAGGGCTCTGCTTGCACCAAGAAATATATCGGGGACAGACTTGCTCAATAGCTTGGCTCCCGCACTAAGAGGCTCGGTCCCGCCTTCCCGCGTGCTCCTGACTCACTCGGTGTAAATAGACTACTCGGGACCACCTTTCTATGTCTATCTGTCATAAAACAACTGCATATATTAATAAGAGATTACCCCAGACATTTATGCACTCGCAACTTGTTCTGCATCCAGATCCCCCAAGACGTTACCCCGCAAACAATCTGCCAGTTCACAAAGCAAATACACCAGAAGATCCCTCTAGCATCGCGCTTGCAACAATGGGTGACCAAGGGCCAATATTCTTCTTCAAACCAGATGATCTCGACCACGGTTGGCTTTGCCAGTGGTACTGGAGCCCTTTCACAGCGGAAATTGACGGCAAAATTCTCGAATTCAAGCATGCGGAGCAGTGAGTTGTCAACCATCCCCAAAAACACAGAACAACTCGGCTAACATGCAAATAGATACATGATGTACCGAAAAGCTCTCACATTCAACGACAAGGAGATCGCGCACGAGATCATGCGCAACTCTTCGCCTTGGAAATGCAAAGCCCTCGGGAAAGCAGTCAAGGGATTCGACGAAAAGGTCTGGGACAGGCATAAAGTGGAAGTTGTTGAAGAGGGCAGCTACTACAAATTCACACGCGGCACGGGCGAGGAAGCTGAGGATTTGAGGAAGAAATTCTTGGGGACTGGAGACAGGGAATTGGTCGAGGCGAGCCCCTTCGATCGAATTTGGGGTATTGGATTTTCGACAGACAGAGCAAAGCAAGGGCGGAAAGCTGGTGCTGGAAGAGAGAGGTGGGGTCAGAATCTTCTGGGCAAGGCTTTGGTAGCTGCTCGGACGAGGATCAGGCAGGAGGAAGGGGCGAAGGTGGCGGTTGTTGGGGAAGTAGAGAAGAAGAGTTGAGAACACCTCTCAATTTCCGTGTCGAGAATCGGCGCCTTATCTCTATGCATTGCATGACTCATGGGTGTCGCTTGATTTTGCGGGCAAGAAGACTGCTTTCTAGGGAAAATACCAAAATTACGAAGGACGGTTCACCAAGTCAGCAAAGCAAGTTGCGGGGTGGTCCAAAGCGTCCACCGTATTCATCACTTGGACGGACGCGGGTCATTTCCCCACTTTTGGCTCATGCTTGATTCTCGTCATCGTACATTGTGGTAGAAAAGTACCCTCTACTCATGTATTCTGGTTGTCCTGCTCTATAATAACTTTTGTAAGACTAGTATCCTCGCTTCAAGATTATCCATTTCCTTGAATTGGCTTTTGAGACCCGATCGCAAGACTTGCATCAGACAATATTTTGGTATTTGCGTCGTAAAACTCGGGTCCTGATGCTAAATTCTCTGTTCTAATGTAGACCCATTTATCAGCCAATTAGTTTCAAGCAAAACGCAGTGTGCTTTGATACAGCGAGTTTTTCCCAGTAGTCGGGGGGCGGAAGTTCAGCCGGGGTTCAACCTGTCAAAAGCAACCAAAAGCCAGAGCAAAGGATATAACTCATGAAGGTGGTCCCAAGTTACAAACAATTCATTTTTCCCACGATACGGCTTCTTTTCCAGCAGCTCGTAGTCAAGCATAAAATCTAGCCTACTACTTGTTCGACTGCTATGCACACTGGTGGGCGCTGAAACCAGTCGTCTGTGGGGTAAAAGAGAGCCAAAACAGTGTCAGCGAAAGATCAGATTGCAGCTCAGTATCCCAATAAGGTAACTGGAACTTTGAATAGAGGTATTGCCGTCTTGCCCCTTCCGTATGAGGAGTTGTGGAGTTCCATACTGTCGCAATGGAGGATTCTGAGTAAGACAAATGAGGCTTCGCTTCCTGGGCTGTAAGAAAACTCCTGTCCGGTCTTGTCTTCATTTCCGGAAAAATTAAAAATTCATCTGATTAATTCAAGCTTATTTTACGCACTGCCATAAATATTGATGCTGAGCACGACGGCGTCAATGATGGCGGACTTCTAGGTCAGCAAGTCCCAAATTATTGTTTTGGCATAGGAGATATGCTGATCAATAAGATTAGTGCGTGCCCCTAACATTCCCTTTCATGGGAAAATAATCTACTGATCTGAATGATTTAATTGAGAAGCAGTTTGATGTCAAGAAGGCTGGGCTTCCGGATATACGAGCGGGTTTGATGGTTTAGATGAGGATGATAGGTGGATCAAGTACTATCATCGCAGTAGAACTTCCTCCACTGCATTATATGAAGAACAAGCCTATTAGTTACTCTAACAGTGAGAAAGCCTAGTCTAAGGTGCATTTGTGAATAAGGGACGCGCGGGATTGGTCAGACTGCCGACCTGCATGGCGGCTTTCTGTGACGAGGCTGCAGGTCGGACACGACATCGCAACTTCATCCAGCACACTTCTCTCTTGAGAAAGGGTACCGTCCTTCTCAATTCATTGTGCGCAAACACTAGTGTACCTATCAGCCCGAACAATCGAAGTATCCTCAAAACCATGGACCCTTTCGCGGCGATCGGCCTTGCTTCGAACATCATATCATTCGTCGACTACGGGACGAAGATCGTTAATGGCGCACGAGAAATCTACGACTCGGCCTCGGGCATGACCGAAGAGAGCCAGGCTCTCGATTCCATCGCATCTAAGATGAAGGGACTCTCCTCAAAGCTGCTTCCCAGCACGGGCTCGCCAAGAAGCGAGGACGAGGAAGCCCTTTGTCGCATCGCAGCTGAATGCAACATTATATCAGACAAGATTCTCGAGCATTTGAGCAAGATCAAGCCCAAGGACTCTAGGTCGAGGCGCGATGTTTTCTTTGCGGCGGCGAAGAATAAATTCCGGGAGAAAGAAAGGTTGGAGCTGGAAAAGAGGCTAGCCAGTTGCCGCAGCCAACTTGACTTGCAACTCAACGTCTTGACAAGGTAGGTTTCTTTCTCTATGAGTTAAGGGAAGCTAACATGTCCAGCTCTGATACTAAGGCTCGAATCACGAAACTTGTCAGCTCCTCTGAGGAAGCGAAGGTTGGGCTGGAACAGCTCATTGAAGGACTTCATAGAGGAGTTGCGGTTGCTTCCATTGGCTCTGAGGCCCACAAACAACTCAGTGAGCTATTGGAACTTTCCGAAGATACATTCCAAATCGTCATTCAGCAACGAATTCTGAATGGGCTAGCTTTCGAGGGCATGTATGGAAGATTTGAAGCTGTAGAGGATGCTCATTACAAAACATTTGAATGGATCTTTCAAGCTAGCGATAATGAGAAAGACAAGCTCAGACGATCGGCTTCAGAACTATTTAAGAAATGGCTGTCTTCCGAAGCAAATATTTTCCATGTCGCGGGGAAGTTAGGGTCTGGAAAATCGACGTTGATGAAGTTTCTCTGTGAGGATGAGCGCACCAAAGAAGAACTGCAGAAATGGGCAGGTATGTCATTTACTCATACTGGATGAATCTTTTTTCCGCCTGGAGTAATACTGACTCCCATGGGTTGACACATCTAAGCAGGTGACCGAAAACTCGTCTTCGCTAGCTTTTTCTTCTGGAAACCGGGTACGCTTCTTCAGAAGTCGCTCGGTGGGCTTTACCGGTCTCTTCTCTATGAAGTCTTAAATTCATGCCCGGACCTCATACCTGTTGTATTGCCAAGCCAATGGAAAGAGGTAAAGTCAATGCCGTGGCAAGTTCAAAGCCACATGCAAATTCCTACAAAAGATATCAAAGCCGCATTCTCTAGACTTATGGCAAATACAAGTCTATACCAGAGTTATAGCTTTTGCTACTTCATTGACGGCCTTGACGAATACGAGGAAACGACCTCAGACGACTACAAGTCTTTAGTCGAAGCTCTTTCGGGCTGGACTCGAGCCTCTCCCGGTAGCGTCAAAATATGTGTCTCCAGCAGAGAATATAACGTCTTCCTCGATGGATTTTCCAGTGAAAGGAGACTTCGGCTTCAGGACCTGACCAGGGCGGATATGGAGCTCTACGTTCGTGATAAGCTATTAGACCCAGGAATTGAAGGCTTTCAAAGATTAATCAATGCCATTGTCGAAAAGGGGGAGGGTATTTTCCTCTGGATAGCGTTGGTAGTCAAAGCGCTTCGAGAACGAATGGGAGATGGCCATGGCCTTCGGACGCTCGAGAAGGCGCTTGATTCGCTTCCACGTGAATTGGAAAATCTGTTGAAACATCTTCTAGACACTTTAGACCCTTTGTATAAAAGGAGATTCTATCAACTGTTTGCTATGATTTTGGAGTCGCAAGCCTCCAACGTCGATGGGTGTCTATCGCCCTTAGCATGCTCCTTCCTGGAGGATTTCGATGAGAATCCTACCTTTGCCATGGAACCGGATTTTCCTAATTTCAATATGGAAGAGAAGGATAGAGTTGCTAAGATTCAATTGGCTCAAAAGCACATCAACGGATATTGTAAAGGCCTCCTCGAGTTTAAAACTAAAGCGTACGAGGGAAATCGTCTTGTCTTTACTCATCGCTCCATCCCCGAATTTCTGGAAACGCGAGGAATACGGGACGACATGGACCTCTGTTTCGGGAATTTCACGAGTGTCGAAGCTATTTCTCAGCTTCTGCTGGCTGAAATTCGATGCAGCAGTCCAAAAAGCGTCCCAAGGAAAGAAATGAGTCTCGCAATGTATCGTATAGTTGCATTGAGACATAAAAACAAGGTCAACAAACCACCATATATCTTCCTCGACTGTCTCTCCTCTACGATTACACTACATGAGATGCCGGAAAGTTCAGAAGAGATCAATCTGGCGGGACTGCTCCAAGATAGCCATTCGGAGGCCTACGCTATTGGATGTGACGGGGGGTCTTATCGATATCTCACTTCACCACTACATGGTTCTGCATTTCTTGAGGACTTCGAATATACGAAATGGAAATTAAAACATAATCCGGAAATCCTTCACTCTGACTACCAGATTGCGATGATAGTAGTATGTGCTAGTTACGTTAATAACTACTCACCCATGTTTGAGTTCCTGGAATTTCTCCTGGGGGAGGGTTTATCTCCTCAAGCCTTGATTCACAAGACCGCTGCAACAAATTCTTTCTCGGATCAGACTGAAATGACCTTTTGGGTGCATTTCATTCTCGACGTTATACTGAGTTGGCCCGGGTTCGGGGAGGAGCTGGAAACTCTAGCAAAGCATCTCAGAGTGTTAATCGAATGCTTTTTGCGGTTTAGAGCAGATCCACGGTTAATGGTCTGGGTGGCTGGAAATAAAAATGATGATTCACTTCACGTGGAATATGTTGGACGTCATCTCAAGGGTCCAAAGTCTGAGAGCGATCCAAATCCAGGCTTTAGTCTCGAAAAATGTTCTGCGGAAGCAGAGAAATATTTCTTGAAACGGAAAAGCGCAAAATTATCGCTTCGAGACCTAATTCCGCTCTGGCATTTCGAAAATGAAGCCGTGATCCTGCAATTGATTGACAGGAATATTGAAGAATTGGAACAAAAGAACCGCAGAGAGATGGAATCTGGAAAGAAAGACGAAACACCAGCGGCAGAGAGCTCGAGTTGCTCTTCTTCTGAAATCACTGACAAAGGTCTCTCTGAGCCTGAACCGAATCATTCAGAGGAGCCACCTATAGTAACGGATACGAAATCGTGGGCTTCTGGTGTTTGGGGCAGCTTTGGGGCGTGGAGCAAAATCCTGGCTTTTGTCATAGGTATTTATACATTTCTTATGATCTTGAGATGCGGCGGGAGCTGCTAATCTTTTGCGTAGTACTGGTAATTGCTATCTTGGCGGCGCGTCCTTGGTGAGTCATGGGGAAAAGGGGTTCGTCTGGAGCATCAATTTTGAAGTTTATTCGGTTCACAGAGGGTCATTCTGTCCCGACAAGGAGAGCGATGAGTGGAAAGGGGCGCAGATCGTTTTGGACAGTGAGAGGCATGGTAAAAAGTGGTTTAGGGCATTACAGTGACATATTCAGATCTAAATTTTAGATGCGCGAGGATTATCATTTATGATGTTCACAATGCATGAATTTCTTTGGGGGTTTGAGGGATGCATGCTGAGCAATTCGGAAAGGGTGCCAAAAGGGGAGAGGTTTCTTATAACATGCATTGATTCCACATCATAAGAGGAAAATGTCCCCTAGTTCACCCCCTCTCGTCGTAAAATGAGAGAATGGACCCCTAACCCTAGAGAGTCCGCCAAATCATCGATTAGCCTCCTTATAATCGGTCCAATTTTTGATGGAAAGGAAACCCAAATATGAGTATAGAAAGAGACCTTACATTTTTAGAACGTCTACTTTCTACGGTGGCCTGGGGAATATCTTAGCATTTAGTGGAATGGGAATATCACTTCCATCTGGCGGTGTTGGGATCTCGTTTTCGTCAATCCATCTTTCCACAGATTCAATATCACGGCATTTGTGCCACGTATTAAAATTGGCGAAGGGGTCTGGACTTTGTTTAATCCATTCGTGAGACACCACACCCACATCCGCATTACACACTGAGGGTAGCATTAGTTTTACAGTAGTGGGACTCACCACTCTTGGATTGACTTACTGATCAATTCGCGGAGTGATTCAATGCAATGCACTGTGAAATCTTTCAGCATCTAGCACATTGTAATATTGAAAAATTTGATTCAGCTTACTTAGATGTAACTTGACTGTCCAAGGCCGATCAGAGAATAATTCAGCCCGGAGCTCTGGGTGTTCTGGGTTGTCATAGTAGTCTCGGTGGATGCCAATGCGAAGCATGTTCAGACACTATTTAAATGCTTTCAGTCGCTGAAATTACAGAGGGTGGTTGTCCAGGTGAACTTACGTGCATTTGGTGGCTCACTTCCAAATATGCAATGTAGCCACCTCCGTATTCTGGAAGAAGCTTTGAAGCATCATGGTTGGGATGCGGAGTCTTGAGAAACTCCTCATCTGGGATACTTGCATACCTCACTGGCAGTCTGCATGAGGTTGAGGGCATAATCTTGAGGATCTGGAGACGTACCGTGAGACCATTTTTCCCATTCCGCATCGACTTCAGGGGTTGGACCAGTAGCTGGGTTGCCTGTGAACTCATTTTGATACCCCAAGGTACCATTGAACTGGACTAATTTATAACCAGGCTTCATGTGCTTCAGAACGGGTGCTTGAAGGCGTTAGATTGACCATGTTTTAAAGGTTTGTATACGCACAATACACAGATGTATGATCCAAACATGCTTTATCTAGATCAGGATGATGCACCACTCTTTCAACAGCACTATGAGGATGCAGTCCCCATCCGAAGAAGAATACACCAACATAGCTCAGGCATAAGAATAATGCCGAGACCAGCATCTTGAGTCTGGGTGCTTTTTCTCGACGTCTTCTATGCCATCTGGACATGAGAAGCTCCTGATCGTCTACTATGCTGCCATCTTTGATCAATTAGTCTTAGAGCTTGTTCAAAAGGTGAGATTCAAGGAGATGAAACGCAGATCGGGGACATATGAGCTGCAGAATTGAAGCAGCTAGACAATGCGAAGGAGAGAAAATGATGATTACCTGAAGATAAATCGTCTTCAGTTCCTTTCTCCTCAGAGGCTTGGGTGTATTTCTTCGATGACGGAAAAGCACCCATCATCTTGGGAACTCAAGGAGACAGAAGCTTGCTGGAGTTTCGAACCGATGGCAATGCGCCCAGATGACTTGAGAAAAGAGAATGAAGCAGTGGGCGGAAAACCTTTGATTCTGGGTGTGTGAAATAAGTTGAGCTTCAATGTGTCAAAGTCTGTACCAGAGAAAAACTTCGAGAGTAGCAATCTTCCTCCTTCTTCTTTGAGCTTCACCGCCAGATTGATGACTTCGGAACGGTCGTTACGACGTTGCTTCTTGAATACAGAAAGTCATGAGATACATGTGCAATTTAGCTCGATTTCTTTCGCGGAAGACGAGCCGTGTTCTTGTTCATCTTCTAGTGTCGGCCGCCTTTCTAGTCACCTGATCACTGGGTGGTAATGATTCTTTAAGCAGCTGCATGCGCTCTGCACATATCGTCTACCAGCAGCATGCTCGAAACCGTGGTTGAGATAAGCTTAGTGGGCATATGCATGTCTTGAATGCCACGACTTAGAGTATTCACTTGGCATGCGCCTAAGCTTGCATGTACGAGTAGTAGTGGCATGGTACTGTATTACGAGCCCCACCACTCGTTTAGGCTTACTGAGCCCTGAACCATCCAGGATTATCAAATTTCGGACTTCCTAAGCGCTTGAAAATAAGCGTACGGCTCAAGCACCATGACCGATCCATTTACATCTTCGGCTTGAGTTTTTGAGCCTTTTGAGCTTCACATACCCCAAAAGGTTTAATCTGGGCTCTTAGCCCAATCAATTCTGAGTGTTAAGCAGTTTTGGTTTAACTAGGTTATTTAGTTCTCGTCATAATTGGTTCACTGTCTAAGCAACCTCAATTAATGCGCTGAAGCCTGAGTGCAAAGATCAGTCTCCAATGATATACATGTAAATACGGTTACTCTACACGTGAAAACAATGACCAGGTCGCTCTGTATAAATAAGTCATGGATTTCCCCAGCTTCTCATGAATCAATCTTCACATTTACTCAAACTCAAAACTGTTACCAACCACCAGGCATAGCAAGCCCATCTGCGACCTCAACATCATGCGTTTCTCTGCAACTTTGATCATTTCGGCCTTGGTCGCCTTCGTCGCTGCTGCTCCACTTGTTGAAGTCGCCAAACGTACCAACGTGTATCCCAATATCGAATTTGATGGTGACCCAGACTCTGCCATGCAGAAACGTGAGGCCGAAGCAAGTGTTCCCGACCCCGACGCCAGTGAGTATCATGAAGGGTCCTTTGTATCGGGCACAAGTTTAATCTGCTAATGTTACATAAGGGTGTGGTGTTTCTTGAGTTGGCAGTGATTCCATCGTCTCTGGCTTTCCTGAGATGATTCACGACTGGGGGTAATTAGCGTGCGCAAAAGAGAGTGCTTGGGGAACGTTTTGTAGGGAACTCAAAGAGCTGAAATTCGACACTAGCTATGTCAGAGTCCGAATACACTCGAAATCATCTCTCTCCTATACTAGGTCTCGTGCTCCAAATCTATCTGTGACTTTAAAAGTTCTACAAAATTGAGTATACAACACCAAACTCATGATTCCACTCTTATCTAGCCAAATTACCCCTAAATATTCAATATTCAAGATTTCTTAGGGGCAAATGTTGATGCTTGATTATATTAAATGAATCAACCAATGCCCACGCCGCCTTGCGCAGAGACGTTAGGAATAAGTCGATTCCATATCGATTCCATGGTACAGATCACCACTAGAATTGAAAGAAGAGTCTGTTCTGCCGAATTCCTGGAAGCTATAGGTTCGCCTTCCCCCATTCCATTGGCGGCTGTACTCGCAGTGACGCAGAATTGTTTGGAACTAAAAGTTTGTGCAAGCTATTTTATTCACCGCCTTTCCTACTGTATGAATTTCTGAGTCACTTCCGCCATCAATTCACAATAAATCGGTGGAGTGAAGGGCTTTCTATAACTGTTTCTTAGCCCTCGTAAGGGGGTTTACATAATAGTCCCCATTGGTCTGTGGGACGACCATGTTTCCGTCGGAGCAATTGAGCCTAAGTCTGCATGTCCAGACTCCCATCAAAACTCCGATTAATTCTGTATTAAGCTCTGGAGGTTTCTGTAAGGGCATTATAGAGGGCTCATAGCCGAGTTCCCCTGAACCCTGGAACCTCGTGGATGGCTCGCTGGATTTTGGGGTTGCGGCGCTAAAATACGGGGCCCGTCAGTGGGTCTTCTAGAATCTGGTACCATGTTGGTACGCTATCCGTTCAGCTGCGACCAGACGCACCACTCTTAGCCAACTATCTTATCGGAGAATATCAAAAAATTTTACGAAGGTACTGAAAATCCTTATAATCTAGCGAGCATGTTGCTGAAAATTAACCACTTGCTCGCTAATTCCAGGCTGGGCAGCCTGAACCTGAGAAACACGGACTTTGGTTGGCTCGCTTGAGTTGATGCACGGACCTGGTGCGTCTGGTCGCAGCTGAACAGATATTACTGTAACGACGGCTCACTAGGCGTTGAGCGACGTAATACACTAATTGGCGGGATTTCTTCCCGGGGAACTCCATGGATAAGTCAAATATTAATACCAATGCACCTACTCAATCTGGAAGGTAATTAATTCAACCTCCTATAAATTTCACCCAGTCTATACCTATGCTTTGAAGTGGCGTGGATTCGATCTGCGGGGCAGCGCAATAGGCGGGCTCGGGGAATAGCGCGAGACAGATGGACTCTATTTTACAACATGCATACCCGTATGCACAGGGGATAGACATTGTTGCAGGTCTCGTATATTTGTCGTTTCTCTCAAGCGCCCTGTATTACGGGCGTACAGGCACTATAATCTGCGTGCGGAGTAATGCAGTCAGCAGAAGAGATAAGCTTCCTCGCGCCACTTAAGCATCACACCGCTATTTAATCTACAAGGGATTGAGTGCTTCGCCCGGAGATTATAGAATAAGTGTTCAGCTGTACGAGAGCAAGGTTGCCACCCCGACACCCCAAATTATTCGACATACATTTATCTCATTTCTTTCATTGACAACTTTTGATAGTGAATTGGTACTTACTCAATATCACTCTAAGAACAACAAGTCAAAAATCATGAGTGAATCACCAATGTATGAGAAAGTGTATGTGCTCAATGGCTTCATGTGAAACCACAGCTGACCTAAGAATTTTCGTAGAAACGGCTCTGAGGATGACCTATCCATCCCCGAGCTCAGGGATACGTATGGAGGTAAAGGCCCAGCATGGAGAAAGCTGAAAGCTTCCGCATTTAGCAAAAGTAGCCTTCTGGTCAACGTTCTCAAGGCTCTCGTCATTACGATAGCTCTTCTAGGGTTCTTAAGCATGAGTTTTCAAGCTTATAGGTACCGGGATGAACACCGCGTCATAAATTGTGGTACGTAAAGATATTCCTTAATTTGAGGAGTGATAAGCAGCTCGATCCCGGAATTTTAGTGCGCCAGCTTTGCTAATTTTCCTCATCTTCAGATTGCGGCGCTTCCGTCGCAGAAGCTAAGGCCAGGGGCTGCAAATTCGAGATCATGTCTGTATCATGGCTTCCTGATGAATGCCGCGACGATGAACTCGACCTCGAGTTTCGTCAGGAAGCTGAGCGAGGACATTGGCAATATTACGCCGACCCCTACAAGAATAAGATGTTGACCTATGAAGAAGTGGGTGAGCTTGGAGGCACTATGCTGCCCTTCTACTCACAGTGAGAGTACGTTATTCTGCGCTCTATTCGTTTATGATCTAATTCTGTCAATAGTTGGCATTTGGCGCATTGTTTCTACCGCTGGGAGAAACACATCCGATGGCGTAATCGAATGATGAACATTGCTGTTGACGATGCTGTTGAGCATATTGGACACTGTAGGAAAGTTGCGTACTGGGATCATGACGAGCTTATTCATTCTGGTGTCTCCGTCAATGGTTCGCTATTCTCTTAAGTGGAGGCTCTAAGCTGGCTTCTGGAATCGTCTGGTGTTCTCTGTCAAGACACGGACTATATCTCCGCAATACTCACTCCTTTGCTACCTAGATATATATAAATTTGAAGCTTCAATATTACCCCATGCTCTGTTTAAATTCCAAGTGACTTTTGTGTCGAAAATAAGTCTGAGCCCTCCCTTACATGGTATGCTAAGTATTAGCTCCGTAAAATGTGAATGTCATTTGCTATTATTTCTCAGAGCACAAGCTTACGGACGGCTAGCTACGATACAAACGAGTCCCAACAAACAGAAGGATTGATTTGTTGCAAATTTTTTTACTTCTTGTCTCCACGAAGATGAGTAGTAAGATGAATAGCAATCTCATCCGCAGGCCTGCAACTTCTCATATCGTGCTCACAATGCTCGATATGGTCGAAAGCCCGATTTTCCATTTGACTTCCCGATGTCCAGACCTCAGACTCACGTTCCCAAAGCATGAAACAACGCATTGTTTGATATCCGTGAGTAACCCAGTAATCCCCATCGTACGCTGCCCGCCATGCAACATCCTCCAGACTCAAAACAGCTTCTCCAGATCTATCGCCAAACCAAGTCCATGTACCATTAGGTCCTGGTCCACTTTGTTCAAATTTTGCTGTAAGCTCGTCATTCCGACAAACTTCCGGGAGCCAAGCAGATGCTAAGCTGTCAAATTTACAGCCCCTGAATATCGCTTCCGGAATAGAACTACCACAGCCGCAGACTGGTGGCAGTTCGGAAAACGAGGTATCGACAGCCCAACTGCGATCCAGAGCTGACAAAGCAGAGCTCGAGAAAGCCCCTAGTAATATCACAATGCTCATGACTGCAATGTAAACAAGCATACATCTGTAGAGGATTCCTCTCTGCCCATGGTCTTGGAAGGAAGATTTAGTCTCAGTTTTCGATTCCATCTCTCCACCAACGAAAAACGACCTCTGAGAACTGGAAGCTTGAGCGAATAATGGACCTTCTGCCAAAGTCGATGCGGATTCCATATTTTGGTTCTACTAGCAGTGTCAAAAATGATTTGGAAAACATGAGAGATTGTGTAAATTAACTTACCGTTTGGTACACTCCTTTTTATAAAACAAACATCAAATTGGCAAATGCAAATCTAATTGAAGTGCAGGATTTATGATTCAAACCGTACGTTTAGCAAAGTCTCAGGAAGGGTCAAATTGTTTGGGAAGTCCGACGGAGGTCGAAGTGGCTGTGATGTCGCAGTACTTTGCTTTACAGTATCGGTCGTACGCGGCGTAAATCTCCAAGTCAAGTCGATCGATAGAAGACCAAAGTGGCGACAAAAAGATGCTAGTCGTCCAGCTGCTGTGGTACAGTAAGGCGTCATATGTAGTGAGGTAGCATTCGCTAATGGGCGTTGCAGAGGACCGCTCACTCTGCTGGAAGCCTCGGCACGTCAGGCGTACAGGGTCCTACTTAGCTGCATTATTCAGCGCTGCAACATCAAAGTCGTCGCTGTCGCATATCACAGCTAGTTTTCGCCTCAAATTTCCACCATTACTGTTAAGAAGGGGTGCAGATACCGAAGGATTGCAGTGCATTCGGGCCTTCCTCAAGAAGATAGGGGCAAGTTTTGCCCCGCTTACCCCTCCTTATTACCGTCTGCGCTGGCGGGTGGCTACTTACTTCCGTACGTCTCACAACCCAAAGCCTCAAATGGTAAAAGGTAAGCTTCGGGTGCATTTCTTTGACTAGCAGCTGCAGGTATAGTGATTGGCTTGTGAACGATCTCCTCGTGCTCTCAGTCACACGACAGTTCCAGTACTACGAGTCTATCATACGAGGTATGCATATTCTCACGGACTGGCTTTTGCAGTTATGTGCATAAGTGATGCGTAACAGCTATTAGCGGAATAAGTGGATCCCACCAAAACTCACCCCTAACACTCCTTAATATTTCCAATAAAATACAATCCAGAATTTAAAATCTATTGGTAGAAGACTAATTGGAACAAAAGAAACAGTTCTATCAATTCAGAATTAAATTTGTATTAGTAATTCTTATATAACAGAGTATTATAATAGGAGTTTCTTAAAAAACTATGGTTTCCCATACTAAATTGGGTTAGTAATAGGTTGCCCCACTTTGAAGGCGTGCATCTGAAGGAACTTTTAATTTTACTTGAACTAAATTACATATAATTATATATTGGTATAAGAAAATGCTAGATTTAGGTGGATTTATGAATATCAATTGTGGTTCTAGAGTTATTTTGTATGCAAAAGCATGACTTTGGGTGTGAAACTAGCCTTCGGTTAATAGCAGTTGCGTAGTACTGTACACGGGTGTAATATGTGAAATCTATAATGCACCAAGTTGCATGTGTCAACTAAGTGAATTCCCTCAGCCTGTCCAATAAGTTCACTCTTCCTTATCATTCAACAAATCACCAGAATTTAGCCGCTGGTTCGGAATTTATCGTTGTCGGTTGCTGTAAGGGATTACCAGTCGCTGCCAAAGAGTATTCTTACGCAACGGTATTAAGTAATACTATCGAAAGTTCCAGGCTTAGAGACTCGTAAGAATCTCCACAGTCTCGAAAAATATTGGCCTAATTAATTGAAGTAATGGAATCCGCATATATTAAGTTCTACAGTTACCTGCCATAGCACGATATTGCGTCATATAAACTCTAACGAGTTTGGACGTTTGATTTTTTAAGAGAAAAAGCTGTCGGTCAGAAGAATGAATTGATCCTATAGCTAGAAGAAATTCTGCAATGAGATCATCTAATTAGCATAATATGGGGCTCGTGGTCGCGTCATACGTAAGTTATACATTACACGGATGTTAGAAGGTCATTCCATCTTTCAATACATATAACTAGAAGATTATTTTTAATTACAAGTCCTTCGATTGTCAGAAATATTCGATTTCCCAAAAATTTCGGAATTCTGTAAAGATCTCATCCTTCAAATATATCCGCATCTACGTCGTCATTGTACCTCATACTCTCAGTCCAATTATACAAGTCATCAAAATTTCGGCACTGGTGTGTGCTTCCGAATCCATCTACCCCATTGCCTCGCATTCCCTCAAATGGTGACTTGAAAGGTTCGAGAGATGTATCCGACGCGCAAAGAAGACTAGTTCGAAGATAGTCGATGCAGTGTTCAGTATGCATGTCTGTGCGATGGACTGAGCCATCAAGTGCCCCATAAAACCTATTTCGTAGGAGATACTGCGCTATTGTCAAATGCGTACAGTTATAAGAGAACATTGTAACTTACAAGGCAATGTAATTGATGGAAAACAGCCACGGCAAAGCGCCCAGAACCATCAGTGCTGCCAGTCTGTTTGACGTGCTGCGGAACCTCTCCAACTTCCTCCATTTTCTCTATGGAAATATACCCTTTTCCTTCTACCCACACATTTAGTGTTTTAAAATTTCAGTTGGCAATGTGGAGAACACTTACTAGGAAACAGGCTCATCCATGCCTCATGACTCTCGTTCGTCGGCGGGAATCGAAATCTCGGCTGGGGCATGAAGACCTGCGTGAAGGGTCCTACTAAATCATCCAATATTAACGGGACTTTAAACTACTGAAAAATAGAACAAGGCGATCATACATGAAGGAATTCTCAGACCAGGCAACATCCCGCTGTTTTCAACTCGAGGCTGCAGATATATTCGATAGCCAGCGAATTGAGTAATCAAAACTGTGACAACCGCCGATATCGTGAAACTTAAAAGGCCAAAGAAAAGGTACATTTTCAAGTTTTCTTTTGGTCTTTTGGCAGCGCGATTGTATGTTGGCAATAGACAGTCATCCTCAGCCATTGTCTTTGACAACGTAGGGCCTGTCTCAGAAAGCTCAGAGTTGCATGTGCACATATTGAAGAGTTCGTAATGAGAGCCGCAAAACTCATGTATTACATCTAGCGTGTGCCTTGAGAATATTCAAACGATAGGGAAGAATGTGTGCATGGCCACATACGTCAAAATTGCTGGACAGTCTGCTTAACTCTCGGGCTCAATACCGTTGTCGCAACAGAAATCAATATGATGGTTGCTAGATAAGAAACACTTACACAACAATTTTGGGCCCATCAATTCAAAGCAGCGATCGGCTGCCCGCATTTTGGCGGTGAACAGGTGTGGCATGACTGTGGTCGATTTACAGTAGTTGTGGCATTAGAGATTGCTGCATGCGGAAGCATGCACTAAAATCTGATAGCTGAACATGCAAGTGCCCTCTTATCTTATGCCTGCTGCAGCTTACCCTCCGCAAGGAACCTCCGCATGAACACGCTTATTTTCGCTGCTAAGATAAGCTGGAGACAGTCTCAAAGTTTCCTATTCAGGAAGGCATGACACGTCAGAATCTAGCCTTTTATGTATCCTTCATTCAGTCCCAAGTCAGGCCGAGGTGGCCAAATTTAGTCGAAGCTATAGTACGGCAGGTTTTGGGATAGTTTACGCCCTCCCACTTTTTCTGTTCTAAGCTGCTCTAACTCCGTTGATCATTTCTTTAAGGACTATTTGCAGGAAGGGATTTGCAGTACAACTTCCTCCCACATTTTTTTATCAGCATACTCATCTTCTTCTAATGTTGAAGGCCTAGTTGTTTGTGTAGGGACTCATCTGACGAAGCGACATGACGCGAAACAAGTAACTCTCATTTGCGCTGGCGAAAACTATTAGTTCCATACTCACAAATTCTTATAGAGCCGAAGATAGTCATAGCGAGCCTCTCTTGAAATATGATTCAGAAAAGGTTCCCGCCAGTTCCAATCCTAGGTCGACGAGAATCGAGTTTTGCAAATACGCCTTCCTAGTCCTCTTGATGTGCCTCACGAGCTTCCTCTCCTTCAACGTGATACACGGCTGGATTCATTCTTCTCGGTCGCAAGTCTCTCGAATGCCAAGCAGGGCTCCCGCGCCCAAGGAATATAATTGCAACTGTGGGTATACGATCGAGCAAGCAAAGTCCAACGAATGCAAATATGACAGTCTAGCCACATCTTGGCTACCTCCCTTCTGTCGTGACGATTCGCTCACGGAGGAATTTGAGGCCGTCGCCCCAGGCGGAAACGGCTGGACGCATTATACCGAGAAATTCGGCAACGAGACATACACGCTGGATGAGGTGGCGACTTTAGCCGAGACGAAAGGTCTTTTTTATACTACGCACGAGTGGCATATGATGCATTGTTTCTACTATTGGAGAAAGCTGAACCGGGCGAGGAGAGGAGTACCAGGAAGTACAAAGACTTTGGAATTGAGTCAGAGTGGGACACATCATATGAAGCATTGTAAGAGGGTGTGGGGCACTTGTTTAGATATGAATCTGGTCAACACGAGGAGCAAGTCGGGGTTGAATGTAGACGCAAGTGTGTGATATTGGTTGGGATTCACTCTGTGGATATTCTCCTTTCTTGTAGTCCAAAAAGTAGAAATATGCGCTTCAAAAGCAAGTGTAGTCATCCCCAGGCCCCTCTCAATCAGCAATGTCTAAAGTATTTTTTAGCTTAAAATGATCATTCATCTGACTACCGATCTTGGGGACGTTCGATAATTATTGGTCAAGTTTTTAATTTCAGAGATGAAGGTAACTATTTGTCAAAAGCAATACCAACACAGGTTTATGTTGTCGAAATTGAGAGTACTCTCTACTAGTCTTGATCCATACTCTTCATAATTGCTATCTCTGTAAGACGCCCGCGACCATGTTTTAAGAGCAAGACTGGCTTAAGAATTGGTTCCCAAGGTAGTAATTGTCTCACGCGATTTGGAAGATTCAAAGTATTGCAATCCCCAAACGAAAGCCGCTCGCGCCATAAACATGTATATCTCTCATCATTGAACTCGATTGTCTTATTCCTATGCCACGACGGCATTACGAGAATTTCAGGCTTTGAATACTCATGTTGGGGTACAACCTATGTGAAATTCTTCAGGCAGTGACCAGTACAGCTCATGTCTAACTTTCATAACTTCGTTTACCAAATGTCAGAATGCTTAGCTAGCGAAATAAGCTTCCGATCCCTTTCTGTCGTGCTGTCCAATCAAATAGCGGATCTAAAAACTGCAGGGATATAAGCTTACATATCCGCGATGTGACTCAACAATTTTTGAAAGATCATGCAAGTCACTTCATCTTGAATATATCTTCAATCTTGAAATCCAAAAATTAACGTCATGGAGTCTCCTACAACCATCTCAATCTCCCCAATCAAAAGCGAAGATATTCCCGATGTAGCAAATATCTATATGCTAACGTGCCTGCTCGACAACGCAATGAAATTTAACTACCCCACTCCTCAGCAATTCGTCCAAGCGACGATAGACACCCTAGAAATTCGGTTTGAAGATCCAGCATGGCGCGCAATCAAAGCCGTCGATACTGCCACTACCACTATTAGCGCTTGGGCGTGCTGGGTGACAGTACTTCCGGGTGAAAAAAGAGCGAGAAACGAAGAGGGCGGCTTCAATGCTTTTCTACAAGGAGAAATTGATGGGATGTTGGAGAAATGGACAGGAGGGGAGAAGTATATTAGTTGTAAAGCGTGTTTTACGTTGCCTGAGTTTCAGGGACGTGGAATGGGCAAGGCGATGATTAAGTACGGCAATGAAGTTGCAGACAAGGAAGGGTTACCGATTTACTTGCTGGCTAGCCCTGCTGTACGTATTGTCTTCTTGAAGCCTTGGGTAAAGTACTGATGTTTTGTGTAGGGATTTCCTCTTTACCAGAAGTACGGCTTTGAAACTTTGCAGAACCTTGATCTTGATCTAAGAGACTGGGCCAAGAGCGACGAGAAAGGGTATGGAAATTACCGCTTTCGTTTTATGGTTAGGCTACCAGGAAGTGCCGACGGGGAGTTGAAAGGGTAAATTTTATTTTAGCTTCACTACAACTAGTAATGCTGGCATCGAGCTTTTGTTGAAACATCTTTGGTCGGGAAATGCTAGCTGGCCTTTCGCTGACACTGGTTGATTTATTTGCAAGATTCAGGCTGTCAGTGAAATCGGAAGGAAAGAGAGAATGGAGGTTCAATCACAGCTTTGGTTGATTCCAACGCCATTTTCCTTCGCTTTTTAATTTAATTGAAAAAACATTTCAATACCGCTTTCGTTACAAGATATTTTGCATTGAGGCATACTACTTCTTTACCCTACACGACTGTCCAATTGTATTTGTAACCCCAATATCTTTTATCCGAGATTTTCACCGTGTTCTGCCTACCAGGGATATTGTCCAGTTGCAGTAAGAAAACCAGCATGCTCATTGTCTCTTTCGCCATTTACAACCTTGACAAGTGGCCTCACAGCATCCGCTGCAGGCTGTGCACCATTCTCGACTTTATTATGTGGACCTAGGTTTGTTGCAACGAATCCTGGGGAGTACGCAAAAACTTTGAACCCCTGTTCTCCGTAGAAATTAGACTGAGCAGCGGTAAGCAGGTTCAATGCTGCCTTGCTTGCACCGTATGCGATCCCCCACATGCCAATGCGACTGGGTTGGGCGGATTTGTCTAGGCGTCTCCCTAGTGATCCAGCTCCAGAAGATACGTTGATGATACGTGGTGTGCTCGTGGACTTCTTGAGTAGTGGCGCGAATGCTTCGACCATCATGAAAGGGCCGGTAGAATTGGTTTGGAAGCATTGCCCCCATTGTTCTTCCACCGAGGACCCAGAAAGTGAACCAATTGCGGCATTGTTAACTAGGATATCCAGTCTGAAGAGTCGGTAAGCGATGAATTCCAAACTAGTAGTCGCTTCGGTACGCAAAAATTGGGTTTCACTTACTTGCCGTGATTAGTTTCAACGGATTTTGCTGCTGCTGCAATGGACTCTTCGCTTGCAACATCCAGTTGTAATAACTCTAAAGAACCAAGCGATTCCTCGGACATAAGTCCCTTTACAGCGGCTTCCCCTTTCTCCAGAGAACGACTGCCAAGAAGAACATGCTTGGAAGGATCTGACAGGAGTTGAGACGCGAGCTCAAATCCAATTCCAGAACTTCCTGCAAATTGCTTATTAGATGCTATAGCAGCGATAGTCTTTATGGAACAGAACTTACCACCAGTAATTAGAACGATAGTTTTCTCAGCGGCCATAGCTGTACTTGGACAATCAAAATGGGTAACTTGAGAAAGAGAGAGAACAAGTCTATTTGCAGTCGTCTTTTAAACCATTTATTGTATCGCATCTTGGTCTTATACTCTGATCATTTACGCATATGAACATTCACGTGGGATACTATTCCGGGGTTAATCCTAATTCCGGCCGACCTCTCCCCTCAAGAATTCCGAACACTTTTGTCAAGCGCACTGAAGTAAGCGCTTTTTAGGCTTGGGGTCATGTAGCTAGTCTCTATTAGCGTCGTGAGTATTGCTGTTTTCGTCGTAGGTTCCTTTCGAAGGCTCAAACTATCCGCAGTGCTGCTCGAGATTCAGATGCTACTGAATTGCGGTCGCTAGGAGATAGAGAAACATTCCGGAGCGTACATTGAGGGACGCTATTTTCAAATTAAACTGGAGGTTCAAGTGCCTGTTGATTAACGAGCTCCTGGTCGATAAAAGTCTTGAAGTCCTCCGTCTGTTTGTAGTAGATCACGTGTCTACTCCCTATCATAACGAACAAGACCTATGCGATGCGAGCAACTTCTGCCAAGAAAGCCGAGCTTAAGAAGACCTATGTATTAATTTGCATTTGAAAATGTATCACAGTCAATCATCTTCTTAAATCGAGAAGTGATTGCCAAGCGTTCAACAAGTAGTCAATTGGACCTGGATTCGTCCCACGATCTTGTGTCCTCGAATGAAAGACCCGGACATGAGTGATTATAATTAGTATATACCCGGAGTAACTGGAGGAATAATCTGTTAATAAAGGAGGAAAGAATGAACATAAAAAATAGAAAGGATATATAAGGGCGAAAAGGCTGAACACTAGTTGAAAATAGATTTGAGACTGAGTTGGTGGAGGTAGCCAGAACTATGTCTTTATTCTTCTGTAATCAATAATGCAATTCTGCTTATTTGCATTTATTTTTCTACGGTAGAGGTAGACTTTATATTGCTTTAATTTGAAGCGATCTGTGGAGCTGAGCTGGGGGCGATCGTGAAAGGGGAGATCCACGCTAAATTTGCAATTCCCCGAGACGAAAATAGTGCCAGGTGCTTACCAACACCTACCCCGCCACGAACGTGATGGCATCATAACTGGACAGGTGAAATAGAAAGAGTCGTCTCAAAAAGAATACACCTGGATAAAACTTCAAGTTTTAAGAAAGATAATCCATTAGAACATACGTTACTGCGATCATGTCCAAAAAAGCCTTCATCGTAGGCCCAGGCTTCGTTGGCCGCGAGATTATTGATCTACTGCGAGCGGAAGGGAAATATGCGATCACAACTCTGGTTCGCCGTGAAGCTGCTGCTGCCGAGTTTCAGAAGGACGGTAAGTTTGCTGAATTTTACCTCGGAGAATTTTGGGAACTTATAAGTGTGCTAGGTTTGACTACTGTCATGGGTGACCTCGACGACTTTGAAAAGATCAAGAATCTTGCCAAAGAGAGCGATTTGGTGTTCCATACCGCTACCTCCGACCACATTCCATCTGCACAGGCCTTACTCGATGGCATCAAGGAGCGAGCCGCTGAAGGTCAGTGTGCCGAAACCGTAACTGCGCTGTTTTGGCTCATGCACGAATAGGAAAACACACCATCTATCTTCACCAGAGTGGTGCAAGTGTCATCAGCGATCACTCTGCCGGAGACGTTGGTGACGCGAAAGTGTGGTCTGATCTCACTCCCACCGAAATCGACCAACTTCCTGAAAGTGCGCCGCATAGAGCAACAGACTTGGGTGGGTTTGGCCTGGTGCTGGGGAGAAATGACCTGACAACATGTCCTAGCAATCTTGAAAATCCGCAGGGAGCTTGGAGATAAAGCAAAGATCTTCATTGTGATTCCGCCCATTATTTACGGGACTAACCCCAAGTACAATCGCTTGTCAATCCAGGTAAGCGGATTTTGGCGCCGCGTGTGCATCTCGGTGATTTACTGACGACGCTGTTAGATTCCCCACTTGACACGCTTTGCGTTCAAGCATGGACACGTGGGCGTGGTGGGCGCCGGCAAAGGAACATGGGGAGCAATCCATGTTCTTGATCTTGCTAAGGTACCGTACCCCAATTCCCACGTCCCTCCCACGCTAACGTTCATCCTGACAGGCATACATAACCATCTTGCACTGGCTCGAACAGAACCCCGCCGCCAGCGACCTCTCCAACCCGTACTTCTTCGCTGAAAGCCAATTCATAACCTGGGGCGAGGTTTCTAACGCCATTGCGAAGGGCCTTCACTCAGTGGGGAGAATTACCGATCCGGTACCGAAGGCGGTGCCGAAGGAACAGTGGGGGGATCTGTATGGGGACTTCACGCCGGATGCGTTGGCTTGTAACGCGAAGGGTCGGGCGGACCGGTTGAGAACGTTGGGGTGGAAGCCTGTGCAGCGAAATGTAGCCGAGGCGTTTGTTGACGAAGATATGCCGGTGTTGTTGATGGAGGCATAGTTGATGCGGGGAGCCAAACTTGATAACTTACGGTCGCCGCACCGGGAGTAGTGATGAATTAGAAGATCTGGTGCTCAGAAAACAGACTTTCTAGTTGAATCACACCAGATAAAGCGATTTTTGTAGATTTGGTAATACTGGTGATGGATTCTTGAATATTGGAGACTGTCGTGTGATATCTCCGGCCACTGTAAATATAAAGCACCACCCACTGTAAGCTTCAAACCGAGCGCACATATATGGGGAGGCTTCCCTAGCTTCAGCGTTCTTTTTGTACCAGCATACTGAAGTTACGGTAGGCATTCCCTTATACGCGCTATAAACGAAACTTGAAAAAAAGAAATGGCAGGTTCCTTTGGCCTCGACCACCGCATAATTATATCGCCTACTATGGACGCATTTTCAAAATGCATAAATTGATTCACTTGAATGACCCGTTAGAGCTGTAGGTACCAGATCAAGAAGATGCCTGAAATAGGCTACTGCAGTATTGATTAGTCAGGCCAGGTAGATCTGTCACGATCAAAAGTTTCATTACTTCCATCACTGCGGGTCTCTACTCTTCTCCATCTTCTGCCTAAGAGGTGCTATTGTATGAGAAGCTCACTCGTTGTCTTATTTCTTGTTCCTCCTGATCACCTTCACGCGAACGTTCTGCGGCTTGTTGAACCATCGCTCAAGACAATCCCACTCGCTCGCGGCTTCAAGGTCAAACTCACGCAGAAATTGGGCGATGATTTTAATGATCTCGCACCTCGCAATCTATATCCTTTGTTAGCAGGGTACCGAATGTTACAGTAGGCCTTACGTGTTGCCCAATACACGCTCTCTGACCGATGCCAAACGCGCAAACATCATTCCACATTCTCGCTGCCTTGTCTTTATCCACCAGCCACCTATCTGGGTTGAAACGATCAGCATCTTCACCAAATACCTCTCTATTTTGCTCCGGGACACCACAGCTGGTACCCAGGCAAGTTCCAGCCGGCCACCAGCGCCCACAAGCTTCAGCCCCGCCTTTGGGCACAACTCTTGGGAGAGGGTAGCCGATCATGGGATGAATCCGAAACCCTTCGTTGAGAACTGCGCCCAGGTATGGGAGTGCTACTGCTTCTTTGTAAGTGATTGTGGGAGAAAGGGTTCCAGCAGCTGTTGCCAGGTCGAGCTCGGCTTGCAGGCTATGAAGGGTTGTGGGATTGGCAGCAAGGTGATAGAAGATTGAGGTAAGTGTAATGGAGACAGTATCGTTGCCGGCAACCCTGTGAAAGCAAGTGAGTCTCAAAGCCACTAATTGGAAAACAAAACTCACATTGCCACGAAACACTCTTGTTCGACATCCTCTCTTGTCCAATCCACCTTGTCCCCTTTTTCAGAGACGACACGCAGCATCTTGCCCACCATGTCCGGCCGAGTCTCTTTTTGATTTTCAATCTCGCTCAGACGATCTGATATAATTTTCCTGCTTTTGATCTTCACTGCCTGAAAGTACATGACCCCTCTGGCAATGTTCGGAATGGCCAGCATCCACACCATTAGGGGTCGCATCCAAGGTGGCGCCATTCCCATCATGCCTTCGAACGGTGCAACGGCATCTGCAGCTGCCATCATGTTGTCAATATCGCTCTCTTTCTCGAGAAAGCCGTATGGCTTGCCAAAAAACAAAGTTCCGACAATGTCAAAGGTATACCGCCACGTCCAGAGGCCGACATTCATCAGCTCGTTCTTGTCGGCGAGCCTCCCCATCTTCCGCATAAACAGCGCGACGAGCTCGTCGATATACCCCTCCATCTCTAGAACAGAAGTCATACTCCATATGTTCCCATGTATTCTCTTCCGCTGCGAATGGAATTTGTCATTGCGGATAGTGAAGAGATCACGCGTCTTGCTGATTCCCAGCGTGAACGCATCGTAGAAGTCGCCCTTTTCGAAGTCTTTCGTTGTCCACAGCTGCTTCATTGACAGAGAAGATGACACCCCGACATGATTTGGGCTGATGCGAACGAATTCTCCATAGCGTTCATGCAGCTTGCGCATTTGAAGGACGAAATCACCGCGGTAGTATAGGTATATGGGATAGAAAGGGGTAGCGCGTCCGAGAAGAGGACCGGGAATGGAGGCAAGAGGATGAAGCGTTAAGTTATAGATGAAGTACAAAGTCATGAATGTTACAAAGGGGGTCAAGATCAGAATGGGCAGAGGGAGGCCCGTGGCCTGGATGACTTCCTGGAAGGACGGCATTGTGAGTGATGGTTTCAATGGCAAAAAGAATCATGACAGGGGGATTCACGATAAGTATGTTTATTTGGATCTGCGTCTCACTATATTCTTTCTACTGTTGACCTTGCATACGGTCTTGAATTTTATTGCACCCGTTGCATCCCGCTAAAGCTGGCATGGCGGCACATGTAGCAATTAGACCCCACCTCGGAGGAGCCTTTCGGTGAAGCCATTCGGACAAGCTTTTCGGGACTTCTTTCGGCCACCGCTGCCGATCTTGACGTATCATTCATAATCGTATGGGTAGCTTAAAGGACATACGAATTGAGCATGCTTGGTAACAGTGGATCTTTTGGTGTGCTTTGAAATTTGTGATGCAAGTTTGCATCCACCAAATTTCAAAGAGCAATTTCTAAGCTGCATTTCAAGATTGTTCATCTGGAGGAGATTTTAAAGCAATTGAAAGCTATGCATGATGTCTCTGAAAATCTATGACATTATTCGTTATTCGAGTTTCTATGCATTTCCAATAGCTCAAGGCACTTTGGGAAACAACTTTTCACGGGTACAGAGTTACTTCGACTGTCGTCTGTTACAAGAATTCTTTAGAATGTGACGCAGTTTTTTACTTTGACATGCTATTTTGATTCAATGGAATTTTATATGATCAATTATGATGGTACTCAACATATCTAAGCTTTCTCAACCTTCTGTGCCATACCCCCTGTGAACAACGGACTTTGAAATATGGTACTCCAGTCATGAAGCAAGCGCGTGTTCTCTTCACTGTCGACTACCGCATCTCTAGCTCTCGGCCACATTTCCTTCTCGTACTTACCAACGGCGAGGCCTAATTCTTCTCTAGTGGGTTCCTTCATCTCCCGTACACTGCTCAAGAGACTGAACGCATCCATGATGCCATTCTGAAGCCCCTGACCGCGATCTGTGCAGATTTTAGTGAGCGGAATGATGCGTAGCTCAGGAGGATCTTACGAATGGTCATTGGATGAGCAGCATCTCCTATCAGCGTGATCTTGTTCCCTTTGTTGTTCCACGGCTTCGTTGGCCAATTCGACATTCGGCTATGCCATGATGGAGCGTCGTCAGGCATACTCAAGTACGCTTCTTTCCAGGGCGAGGCGAAAGTCTGTGCCCGTTCCTTCATGTCCGCGACCACGGCCGCACCCTTCAGATTGGTTTGTTCTGGCGACCGCCATGATTGTGTCAACAGCCAAGTCCATTGTGCTGGATCTTTAGATGAAGTATCGTGAACTATGGGAGTCAATCTGTCTGTATGAATAGCCTCATGTCAAATGGCTCCAGTCACTTACCTGAAATGAACGCATAATACCCATTTGGATGAACTTGTGCGGTATATCTCGGATGCAAATCTTGCAATGCAACTGTGCTTTCTTTCCCTAGAGTTGTCAAAGCGTACGAAGCAACATATTCTAGAGGAAGCATTTGGGCTGCGTCTTTTCCCAGCAAATACTCTCTCGTCGGGGAATGTGCTCCTTCAGCTCCAATAAGAAGGTCTCCAGTTTCTTGGGTACCGTCTTCGAAGACCAAAGTAACTGATTTCTCATTTTCTTTGATCTCGCATGGAGCTCTGCCCCACTATGTGCTAGGTAAGCTGATGTATCATTCTCAGCAGGGTTTCTTGAAATGCTTACACGAATATCGATACCATCACTCAGGACCTCCATCAGCTTCTTCCTCCTTAGTCGCATACTCCATGGTGCAGGGAAATCTTTGAGCAACTCTCCGGTGATTGCATGATACGACGGCATCACACTCTCCGGGTTGGCTTCATATTTTGGACTTTTAAATTAACACCAAGTCTTTGGTGCACATAAAAATGGCTGACTTACTTGGTTTCCGCTTCCTGGATGCGTGCGCGGACATTTGGCGGCAAACATGTGTCCAAAAGTTCGTAGGCCCAGTAGAGTCCGAAGTTCCAGTCTCGAGGCCTTTGCATAAGATGTACATCCTTCTCAAATACAACACATTGGATATTGGCCTGCAGGATTCTTAGCCACGAACATTTTGTCGTCAAGTCTGGCTGTAGACCTTCTTGAGACTCTGGGCAGCGAACAAGCCCGCAGATCCTGAAATAGCGATTAGTTGTTATGTTTCACGGATATTTCAAGGCTATGGGTATCTCAAATTACCTGCTCCTACTATTATAACACGCAGAGGTTTCGTATCGTTTGTCATTTTGGGAGCTGCCTTTTCAGTACGTGGACGACCGAAGAAACTTCGTAGAAACTCAAACACAAACATACTTAAAAGAAATGAAATAATCGAGATGGATGTTGTAGGTCGCTTCTCGGATTGGATTGATAGTCCACCCATGGAAAAGCATAATTGGGGTAATATTACAAACGAGAACTTTGCCCACACCGGACAGATGCGGGAAGGTGTGTCGGACAACGTGTATAGTTTAGCGCCAGCAGATCGCTCTTGCAGTACAGTAAGAGTACTGTAGGGACCAAATGGGAACTTCTGCTTGCATAGTGGGAGCGAACATACGGAAGTAATGTTTGGGGTTCGTCCGAGAAAGCAACACCGACCGGTCACCGATGAGGCCAGTCCGACATTTCAGACCGACGAATGAGAAAGCACGCTAACATCTAATATCACCAGGGTATGATTCGGCTCCTAGTTAATGCTCGCACTGCTTGAAATAAAGGAACTGCGGACTAGAATACAAGGGCGGGCTTGGCGAATGCCATGTACGAAGGTACCAATGCGGGTCGAAATGCAATTGATGATCTACATGATAGCTACACCCAGATTGAGTAAAAATCCCAAGTTGTCAATTCCAGAATTCCAAAGCTCCAGTCTCAGCTTATTCATAGTCATTTCGCTCTCTCCGCTAGCGCTAATTAGGTCTCCAACATTTTCCATGCCCGTCCGGAGCATACTCTTGTACACATCGAATTCAAATTGCCACTCCGCGCAGTTCCTAGCTTCCCACAGCGATCGAGGGCCAGGAAGGGGGATTTCGGGAAATTCTGGGAAAGAGTCGCAAGGGACACCGATCTTGATATGAACCATTTGAGTGATCAAGAGCCACACTATTGCTATTCTGTTTATTGTAGTCAGCAAGGTCGATATGAATGACATGTTCGAGTTAGTACCTTGTCCTGGATTCTGCGAAAATCCATTCTTCCCAGCTAAGGTTCGGATTGCGAGTTTCCAGCTGAAAGAAAGGCTGGTTGCAAAGACGTTTGAACATCTCGCAGAGATGCTTAGATAGTGTAAGACATGATTGTCAGCAATGTAGGAAGGGACCCAACCTGGAAGACGGAGAGCAGTTCAAAATTTAATCCAGGCTCGGTAGTAGAGTTGTCGGTGATTCGCATTAGCATGTATATTAGTTGAGCTTGTATTGATGCCAGAAGGTCATGCTTCGATATCTTACCCTGATCTGTCTGCTCGAGTTTAATCAGCGAGTGCCTCAAATTCTGGGAGTAAGTTCATAGTACCCTTTCAAGAGCAGACCGTTGTTCTGTTTGTATTGTCCGCCACAAAAACGACTTTGTCTCAAGACTACGAGACACGAATATCTGTGCTATGCCCATGCAATTGAGCAAGGGCTGAGGCAGAGCAGGCTCGGTTGAGCTCGGCCCGTGGTACCAGTGCCCATGTATGAATGGAGGCAAAGTTCCCCGTCGAAGCATCATCTGCGGGAAGGCGCAAAGCATCTGCATCACTACTTTGGCCGTTGACTTTGAAAAGAGGTCCGACTTTGGGATAGGTGACAAATGCTCTCCATTATTGTGCTCAGGTGGAGAAGTTGTGCGGGTGAGAGCATACGAATTCCCCTCCTGATATTCATTCTGCTTGGACCAAGAGAGGTCAGTGGCTAGGAAACTCTGGATATCCAAACCACCGGTACGAAAGTCAATTACTTCCGTATCATAGTGATTATTGGTAGCAAGCGCCTGGTGCCCTTCAGATCCCATGTCTGGCACTGGCAGACACGAAAAAAATGATTTAAGGCTCTGCGGCATAATTTCAGTTGCGTTGAAGTCATGCAAATCCGATTCAGCGTGGTTGTCAGAGTCCTTGCGTGCGTACAGCTCGGTTGATATCGAAGTATTGTTCTCAATATCATGGACCGGCCACCTTGACTTCGTGATAGACGGGCCTTGGAGGTCGTCAACAGCGTGCGGTCTCGTGACGCTAGGAGGATTTTCCGGCGAGTCGTATACGCATTCAATGCCTTTATCAATGCACCTTTGACACCGAGACTGCAAGCTGCATTTGAGCTTGGCTGAACTACAAGCTTGGCACGCTCTAGCACGAGTCCGTGGGCGGTTTCGAGTACGACGACAATATAAAACGTGCCGGTTGTATGATGATTCTAAGAAACGCTCAGCAACGAAGTGGAATGACTAAGGAAACTTTGACCTTTCAAGATGGGCTTGTGGCAGATGTCGCATTGCCGCACTGGCGCCGGCGAGGAAGCCTGAGGGGGACTCGACACAATCATAGGATCCATGGCTCCAAGAGTCAGCTATACGGAGATGCGGTAGTCAATTCTCGGTTTGGGTGGGATACTGGAAGCTAGAGATCACAAAATTAGGCTCGGCCAAATTGGCCGAGCGACTGTCACGAAATAGGGTGGCGAGAGTGGCGTGCGCGCGGGGGGTTGCATGGGGGTTACAGTACAGTAGCGATCTGCGGATGATCTACTGTACAGCAACGTCCAATCCTAAAGATTTAACGATGCGATGCACAGCTGTAACCTTCTCGGTGAGTACTCTATGGCGCCTTTTTGGCTTGGCCAAATTAGCCCCTTTTGTTGGTAAGGATTTTAGGAATTGTGTCAAATATTTCCGGGCGCGAATCGGGGATTGCTGACTCAGTATAGCACCAGAAAGCACCATGATATCTATGTTCTACTACATAGCAACTTCATCCTACCGGTATGTCCAATTTATACAAGCACAATCACTTTGAAGCTATTTCCATGTCACTGAACCTAATTTGTTGATATTATGGCTACACTTTCAAACAATGCTCCGGAATCAGCGGCAAGTCGCGAACCTTCGTCTTCATTGGGCACAGAAGAAAAGGGGGAGCTCGGCTATGCCCCAAAATCGAATTCGCCTTCCCCTGGCACATCTACCACAAAGGAAGAGCCTTTGGAGAGCGATTCAAGTCCAGATATCAACATTGAAGTAAGAACTGTGCGTGGTTGGAAATGGGCTGCTGCTGCCGCGTCTCTCTATGTCGGTGCACTTATTTACGGCCTTGATGGCACCATTGCCGCCGACATTCAATCCTCCATTATCAAACAATTCGATAGTGTTGAGAAACTCACCTGGATTGGTACTGCATTCCCATTGGGATCAGTATGCGCTATTTTACCTGGGTATGTTAGAAATCTGCGGGCCACGAATAGAAGTTCGAGAGCTGACATGAATAATTCAGGGCTACCTTGTACACGATGTTCAACCTAAAACCGTTATTCATTGGAAGCATCATTCTTTTCGAAGCAGCTTCTGCCCTATGCGGTGCAGCGCCTACGATGAATGCTTTGATAGTTGGCAGAGCGATTGCGGGCGTTGGTGGGACTGGGATTTTCCTCGGGTAAGGATTGTTTGACATAATCTGACAATTTATGAAGCTGACCATTGAAACAGTATTTTAAATTATCTCACACTTTGTACAACCGAAAAAGAACGAGGTCATTACATATCAGGTATTGGCGTGGTATGGGGATCAGGCGCCGTGCTTGGCCCGGTAATAGGGGGAGCTTTTGCTACATCATCAGCAACCTGGCGATGGGCCTTTTACATTAATCTGTAAGTACGTTATGGGAATACTGTTCCAGCTAGGCTGATTGTTTCTAGTGTGATAGCCGCGGCGTGTGCGCCGGCTTATTTATTCTACCTTCCCTCAGTTACTCCGCACGGCGCCACAGGCGTCCCAATACTTCAGAGACTTAGGTCTGTAGATTGGTTGGGAGCTCTCCTCAGCACTGGAGTAGCAGTGTCTCTCACATTAGTTTTGACTTTTGGAGGCGCGAATTGGGCTTGGGATGATGGCCGCACGATCGCTACTTTCGTCGTCGTCGGAGTTCTAATCATCTTAACGTTCATTCAACAGCGATATTCGCTGTTGACGACACCTGAAACTCGCATGTTTCCTCCTCATTACATTCTACTGAACAGACAGCAAATCCTCCTATGTATAAATACCGCAATGGGGGCGACTAACATTTATGTTCCTGTCTACTACATCCCCTTATATTTCTCCCTGACGCAAGGCGATTCTGAAATAATGGCAGCTGTACGTCTGCTCCCTTATATCTGCTTTCTGGCGGTATTGAATATGGTTTCTGGCTCTCTGCTTCCAAGGGTGAACTACTAGTAAGACCCATTTCTGGTGTTCACGTTCTCCGTTAACAGTGTTTAGTTGGGCATTATACTTGATCGGTGGTATCCTTATCGTGATAGGTGGAGCAACCTTGTTTACAGTCAACCCTGACACCGCACTTGCCAATGTGTATGGATATAGTATTATTATTGGTGCTGGAACTGGTTTGGTGTTCAATCTCGGGTTTACCGTCGCAGGAGTTACAATCATGGAAAATACAGGCAACGGATTGGACGTTCAGCGTGTTATCTCCATGCAAAATCTTTCTCAGCTCGGTTTTCAGACTTTGAGTTTGCTTATTGGAGGGCAAATGTTTCAAGAACTGTCGGTCAGGAACCTCACCGGCATTCTTGGTCCGCTAGGCTTTGACTCAGGAGAGATACGAAATGCGGTAGCGGGGACTAGAAGTACATTATTCGCAGGCCTGACACCGGAAGTACAAAAACAAGCAACAGCAGCAATCACTCAAGCTATGAGTCGAGTTTACGCTCTTAGTATTGCAACGGGCGCGATCACGGTCATCTGCGCATTGCTGATGAAAAAGGAAAAGCTGTTCAAGAACAGTGGGGAAAAGATAGACGTTGCTGAAGGAGCTTAATTGAGAGTTAAACTGACCAGAATGGGGACACAAGGGTGCATTTGCCACTTCTTGTGATGAGATCGTACAATGAACAAGATGATGGCTAATGTAAGCCAACGACTGCTAGTCTTGATCTTTAAAAATAAAGAACAAAAACTTGTTTCTATATTCCTTTGAAATCCTTCACATTGAAAGGAACCTCATGGCTTGACATAGGAGTTTCCTCGAATTGAGCCCGTGTGATTGACCAATCAATATACGGCATTCCCACTTACTTAGTTGCAATATCATTTATTTGACTAGATGACTGACACGGTTGAGTCTAAGTTTTAAGAATTCGGTACGTTCCATTATTCCATTTCACTCCAGGTGAAAAACGTGCTTCTACGGCACTGAACAAACTAGAAGATTTACAGCGAGAGATTAATGATCTCTGGCAGCGTGTCAATCAGGGCCGGCCTCACCGGCGTCCATGTAAGAAGACTTGCTGCCCTATCGCTTCGACACCGTACATTTGCCCCAAACGCATGAATTGCTGAAATTCTCTTCACTATCTCCAACTCCGGGACAATATCATCAGGATCTACTTCTTTCACTACTTCGGTATCGATGATTTCTTTATCTTTCAGAATCTTGACAAAAGCTTCCATGTAAGCGGAGAACGTGTGTTCTTCACTGTTGGCAAAATAATATGCCTGTGGACCCCAGAGCTGAGGGTTGGAAGTAGTTTCGTTGATAGCATCCGCTAGAAGACGGACGAATATCTCAGCGAGATCTGCAACATGAACATATCCGATAATGTTTCTGCCCTGAGACATTGTGAAGCCCATTGAGAGCTCCTTGGCTGTATGTATAATGTCTCGAATAGTAATCGGTATCCGTCTCTCAATCGACGTGCTTAGACCATATACCACGGTTGGCGAAACGATCGCCACATTGACACCGTCCGAAGCTTGTCGAACAACATGGTCGGTGGCATAATGATAGCGATTGGATGGCATATTTGTAATGGTTTGGATGTCCGAGATGTCGCTCCAAACCTTATCGGATGGCGTCTTACCTCCAACCTCATCCCCAATGATATATGCGCCCGACAAGTGGATATAAAAGCCTCTTTCAGATCGAGCTTTTAAGCCTTCAAGAGCGGCATTTATTGCCCCTGCACTTTCGTCAAGCCCATCTGGCGATGCATCTTCTGGCTGTTAGCCGAAAATGTTGCAATAGACGGATAAGGGCTAACAGACTTATAACTACGTGTGCACATGTGGACTCCAACTTGATGAGTTGAATTTCTCGAAGACTGCCAATGCGTGTTCGAACATTTCGAAACGTTTGATGCAACTTTTCGGCCTTTTGATGATCTCGGACAAGTGCAACAACTTGCGCATCAGGAAATCGACTTATTATAGCGCTGAGAATTGCTCCCCCTATATGACCGGTGGCGCCAATGCTATCGGTCGTCAATTTTTATTCAATTTCAATTGGATCTTAGAAGTGTTGAAACAGTTACATACATGAAAACTTGTGCCATGACGATTGAGGTTTGTACCTTTCAAAGCTTGTGGGGAAAAGTTTGGGGGTCTCTGTTCCGCTGAAAAGGTCAAATGCCGTACTCACACGTTGAGTTATGCGAGGAATGTTGTAAATCTTCCCCGCACATGGAGAACAACATGTATCATCCAACAGCTAGTACAATTGCAAGTATCGCTTTCAGCCCAGCCTCGAATACCCGGATATTTCCCACCTCACGCTGGTGTGACATACCGGTATCTGGTAACGCTTCTGGTAATCCTCCTACAACTATCTTTTCCTCATACGGCCTCTAATGAGTGTATGAGTGAGTCTTGGCTAACCGGAGCAATACATCCGCAAGTCCCAGACCGATGCTACATTCCTACTGGTAAAGTGTCAAAAGCTGGTTTTCAAGGGTGGGGCCTTCGGTCTAACCGGAGAAGCCAAGCCGGGTCGAATGAGCTTGCTTTTATCAGCCGTCCAGAGGTTTCCCCGACGTTCCGAAAATCGGGCCCGACTTCTGACAAATCAAACAAATACTCAGGTACATACAATTTCTCTACGTTGGTTGAAAAGTCGTGATAGAAGTACTGGCATGTGCTATTTTGTCAGCACCCGCCTACCCCAAAGTAGTGGGCGGTCAGTTTATTCAACATGGGTCGGGCGTGAATACCGAAAGCCTAGAGTCTGAACTCTGCATGTCGTCGTTTGTTATACTACTTATAAGCATGGCACTACTCCAGTCAGTAGTGGTTGGTACAAAGGACTGGACGCCCTTTAATTTCTTCAGGCTTTTTTGTTATCATTCATATTTTGGAATAAAATGTCTACAAAATCACAATACACTTTATTACTTTTCTTTAAACGCAACCCGGACCTCAGTCCGTCCGAGTTCAAGAAATACTATGAAGCGAACCATGTCCCCATGGTCGTAGAGCTCGCCAAAGAAGCGAAGGGGATGCTCACGTATACTCGCCGTTATCTCGACCACGAAGCCTCAGATCCATCTTTGGCCTCAGAGAATCCCTTCACTGTCTATGGAACTCCTGCGCCAACGGTACCATTTGACATCGTCAATGAAGTAACTTTCGATTCTAAAGAGAGCGCGGCAAAGTTCTCTGAGATTTTCTATGGGGACGAGGATAATAGAGCCAAAGTGTTGGCTGATGAAGATAAGCTCTTCATCAGGAGCCAAATGAGAGGCATGATAGTTGAAACTATCGTATCCTAGGGGTATTACTTGAAGATCTGGACATGGTGAGCTGATTTTGCACCATGCGGCACTTCGAATATCAAGCTAATTGGTATGAGGCCGCGTAAAGAAAACTATAGCAGCTATTCGAGCATTCTATATCTATGGAATTATGGTGGAATGAACTGTTTAGCGACGTATTTGTCGGAGGAAAACCATGTGGCTCTATGCATTACCTGCAGAAAATAAATTGTCTCTGATATTCCACCAATTCATCCCGGAAGTGAGGTCCCCGTCAGCATTATGCATGAAGAGATTTTCTTCTAAAGCCTGATCGTCAAAATCCAAACTGGCTGGGTAAGAGCTCCGTGTACTTGACAAGGTGTATAAGGGCGCTTGCTGGTCCACAGATGATTGAAGGCGGTCTACACCCATAGTGTGCTGACTTAATTGTTGCATTGGCTGTTCTTCGCAAAGAAAGGAGTTGTTTATAGACGGGCTTTGTATTACTGCCGCGTTCGGGTCGTTGTCAGAATTGGCGACGTCTTCAGGTACCCGGTTAGGGTAGGCTGTACCCCAAGGATACATTAATGAGACAATAGACTCGAGGTCATTGAAAGATTTTGTGGAGTTTGCCTACTTTGGGTTAGTCGTCGAAGTATTTAGAGCTATTTACACACGTATACAGGATTGAAAATTCAGATAGCAAGACTTACAAAGTCGCGCAGAGGCTGCCAAAAAAGGCTAGAAACGTTAAAAATAATTCTGACTGCCTTTATCTCCCTTGATCCTGACCCTGGGGTATGTGTCAGATTATTAATATCATTCGATTGCAAATTGTTCTGTCGGTAGATCTGCAGGAATGATTTAGTGAAAAGGCATCATTGGCTCATAATGCCGAGACGTACGTACCGCAAACACTTTTCCTACTACAAATGCGCCATAGCCAGTAAGGGGCCATAGTCTAGTTATATCTAATTTTTGCTCTAATACAAGTTGTGAAAGCTTTGCAAATGTGCTTGCGTATTCAAGAGCCATTCTAGAGCATCTTTGCGCTAAAGCGTCTGTTTCAGACGGGTCTGGAAGCATTTTGACTAGGTTGGAAGCCATGGATGCGTGCAAGAGGAGCTGGCTCAAGAGTTGCGCAGAGTAGAGGGAAACGAGAAGCTCAGGGCTCTCATCGTAGAACTTTGCTTGTGAATAGAGATTGGTGATAGTCAAGTTAGATGAATAAAGGATTAAGTCGGCATGTGCGACAAGTTTCTCGAATCGGCTAATTCGCTCAGCGGGCAAGACCGTGGGAAGGTCTGAAATAAATTCCTTCACATTCATCCTGTGTAAGTGTTAGTATTAGACAACCAAGTTGGCCATGGCTAGCAGTCGAGCATGATGCAGGTAAATGGATGTCTTACCAAACTCCCAGAAATTTGATCACTTCCGCCATGAAAGAATTCGATGACGTATGCTCAGTTGAGGATACAATGCGAGGAAAATGGGGAGCCGATTCCCAGTCAAATATCATGTTCTGGCCTAAATTAAGCTCTTTCCCTTGTACTAAGCCACTTTTTGAAATATTAGCCTTAGTATTTCACAAAATATGAAGAATTGAAAAGTTGAGATCTGAGGCTAAAATTCAAGGAAATATGGGAGATTCTGGGTTTCAGTATTCAGGAATCAAGAGGAACTCTGCATACCTGGTCTCGAGCTTTGCTGGTAACGGTAAACCTACAACACTGTTGCGCATGGCTTCGAATTTCGAAACTGGTTCCCCCAGGGAGTTACTACACCATATCGCCCAGAAACACCGCCGTTCCATTTCGCGTTCGAACATCTGGTGCTGGGTTGCTGCTATCGGTATGATTTCCTCGCGTAAACTTGGGTATTCGAGGAGCTGTCCTAATTGATAGGCTAGAGATAGGTGGATTTGGGCCTTTTGAAAGTCTCCACGGGAAAAGTAATACAATTGTAAAACTTGCAGAGTTTGTATTCGGGCGAGTGTGGGCTCGTCGGCAGATGATAGAACTTCTTTGCTCGCACAGCGTGCCCAAGACCAGGATCTCTCAAAGATAGTATGCATAGCAATCGTTCTAATTTGATCTTTGTGTATGTATGATGTCCCGATATCTTGCACGAAGACAGCTGCGTGTGCAAATATCGCGCGGAGAAGATAATCGGGTATGCCATTCTGCCTGTAAAGGTCAAAGAAAATAGCTTTGTGGAACAGCAGGGTGGCATTGTACACTCGCTTGAAGTAAATTTCGAGGAGCAAGAGGCCTATCTCGCTAGATGGGAGTTCGCTGAAATTGGGGGATGATGTGGAATCCGAGCTACGACGACAGGGACTAGGAACAACGACAAAGATATCGTCTTCCGACTTGGTGCTCGTCGTTTTCGAAGATTTCGTACCGGAAAATGTTCGACGATGACTGAGTTGGTCTGAGCTATTCGAAAGTGATCCCGACGCCTTCGCTTCGCTCACCCGTTGAGCAATTCGTCTCCGATCAGGTGGCGAAGGATAGTTGCAATCAATGTTCTGTTTGTGACAGCGGATGCAGGAAGGAAGTTCGCGACTGCACTTGAGCTTCTGGTCCCGGCACCGAATGCATGAGATTTTGGTTTGCGCCCGATCTTTCCTCAGACCCGCATACTGTTCTTGCAATTCGTCTTCCATGCCTGCACACCTTACTTCCCCCCAAGTAATAAAAAGGATACCCGTACCAGGCCAAGCAAAGAGCAGGGTCAAGAGAAGACGAAAGCTTTTATCACACTGTATAATTATTTATTTCAATGAAACGAGATGGATTTATAAGCTAGGAAAGCTGGAAGTTAGGCTGGAGATGACGAAACCAAATGGTATGTCATTTCACTGGAACAAGACGCAATCGAAACATGGATTTTAATATACAGACACGACACAACGGCGACTCTGACGACTTGGCAGGAGACTAAATCGATCCGGCCAGTAAATTTAAACAAAGCTAAGCTAGAGCTGAGAGAGCCATGGTTTCAAGCCTACTTAGTTGCTTCGTGCCTAGTTCCTATAGGTGGCTGCGCTATTTAACCTATTCAGAATGCTAACTAGGTAAAAAAGGCATGTGAAGAGAGAGGCTAGTTATGTTTGATTGGACACTTCGTGCAAGTTTTGGCCTTGGATCGAGGCTCTGATGTTGCGTGCTAGGTTTGCCGGGCAATCCCGTTGATCTTTCCTTGAGGATCTTTCCTTGAGGATCTTTCCTTGAGGATCTCAAGGTCACTTGTGCAGTGGTTTATCTGGCTGTATTTTCGGCTGATGATACTGGGTCCGGTCCGGCGAATTACGAGATATTTGAAGAGCACTGGATATATGTGGCGCGCTCTACTTTAACCACATGCCTATTTTTCTAAGCATATCGATGTTGATCATACTTCCGATCAGGCAGGTTGAACATCTACCCTAGCAAACTTGGCAACACATCTGAAGGGTCTTTTCACCAGCCGTTTTGGGTGGTGGAGGTGGAGTACTGTACTGCGTAACGGGCCGTCTCGGGTAGTCCCGTACCGCAGCCCCCTTACCTCTCTCGTTAAATCGCGACAAATCAACAGCAATACTTGATAAGCACGGCGTGGGGTGGTATTGCGGGGTTGAATTTGGGCTGCTATTTCCCCACTAGTTGCAGGCGATAAGAGACAGATACTGTACTGGACAGCTCTCAAATGAAGTCCGATAACTTGCATAATGCGTAGGAATATCTCCGGATTATTCCCTGATGCACTAGGCTGCGACATAGATACAGTACTTCCGTTGGCTGTTTACGCGACGAGCCTGGTCGCGTCCTTTGCCACAAAAATCAAGGATGCTGAACTCTAAACAAGCCTTCCTTAGCATGCTTTTCACTTAATGTCGCCAGAAGAATTTGATTTGGTTTAGCTACTAAAGCTTGAGTAGTTAATCACAGCAATAGCTCTTTGGAGAGAATCTTCTCCCTATCTCTATAGTAAACCCGGAAGACATCATTTTCAAACGCCCAGTTTCCCCACGCTATGAGATGCTATACCAGTGCAGCCCACGGCCCACAACTATGTATGAGGCACGCTAAAGTAAGGCTTCGGAATTATTACCCCGAGTAATCCAGATATTACAGCAACGGTGCCCCTAAGACGCTGGGCAATAACGAACCAAACATGAAGCTTGGTCGCCCAGCAACTAAATGTGCCACACTCCCGAGCCGTTGTGGATCTTTCCCATGGTTAAATTGACCGAGCATGAATAAAGTTCCAGGACAGTTCCGAGTTTTGGACTGTATAAGTACTTTATCGAGAAAGCCAAGCCGCGATATGCAGTTGGAGCTGAACAGTGCCTAGCTCGTACTACTCTACAAGTGACACATTGAACGGGCACACAAAAACGTTCATGGCGGCCGAGACATCAACTGCCGACTTCTAGGCTACCGAGGTGCCGGTTAGGTTCTGTGCATCAAATTGTGTTTCACCTCTCGGCGTTGACAATCTCGGCATCATCAAGAGACGGGAGGGGCGAGACGATCGTAGAGAGGGTGCTACAAAAAAATGACCTCATTCGAATTCCACCCATGCTCGGTTCTGTACGCTCATGGATAGCTTTTCGCGTAATAATTAGCAGTGCCGACTTTGGATTGATGCAAGATCAGCATTTCGGATTCAAACAAACCAAGGTTACTTTTCTGGCGTGGTCTCGAAATCGGATGATCCCATTGTTCCATTATTCCATTGATAGACATCGCTGTTATTCTTTTAACAGTCGTTCTCAGGCCAAGGCCGAGAGAATAACAGGTCCGAAAGACATGTCCGAAGGAATATTTCAGATGAGAGACTCTGCAATTGCCAATCGCAGACAGCGCGATGCAGTTGATCGACACTATAGCGAGTTGCCCAGGCCCTCTCGAGCGCGTGTGGTAGATCAGTGGTCTTTATCAGTCGTACACAAGGCCGAGAGTATCGTTGAATAGGATAATGTGTTTGCAGAAAAATACCAGCCCAAAAGACAAATGGTTCGGTGATTTGTGAGCAATATTCGTAATCTGCTGTATGAGGAACGCGCGAGAATCAGAGCTATTCTCGTACATACAAGATGCATGTGATGATATATATATCAAGCCTCTTCTGTGATTGCCAACGTAGAATCATCAAATTAGTTGAAGAACAGAAAAGTCCATTCTTGACCCCTTCGAATCCACAGTCTTCTGGAGACTGTACCTTGTCCAAGAGCATCGTAGCTCAGTACCGTTCCTGGGAGTTTAGTGTGCTCGAAACTTCGCAACCTTGGTTAGCAAAGAAGATATCATGGCGGCAAACAGTTCGAAACTTTTAAGTGTTAAAAGTTCCGAGCATGGATCCGACACCTTCACACCATCTTCTCCTAAGTCGTCTGTATCTTCAGCGGACGATATAGATGACAGTGTTGCAATCATCGGTGTGGCGTGCCGAACAGCTGGAGGAAATGACACACCCGAGAAGCTTTGGAAGTTCCTTATGAACAAACAGGACGCCTGCGGTGAGAGTCCAGCTTGGCGCTGGAAGCCATGGATCGATAGAGATCCCAGAAATGCTAAGGTTATAGAGAATATACCATCTAAAGGGTACTTCATCGAAGACCTGGAGTATTTTGATGCTGCGTTCTTTGGGATTTCACCCAAAGAGGCTGAGCAGATGGACCCTCATCAACGCTTGGGTTTGGAAGCTACTTGGGAAGCTCTTGAGAATGCCGGTATCAACCCCCTTTCGCTTCGGAAGTCTGACACTGCAGTCTAGTAAGTAAAACTGGTTACTGTACTTTGCACCCGTTGAGTTCCATCTCATACACAAATCTTTTTTGGGACCCCTTCCGATAATATTGATGAAAGTCTCATGATCATTGCTCCCAATACATTCCAAAAGAACGAAATGCTGACTCTTCCTTTTCCAGTATGGGAGTTGATTCTGATGACTATTCGCGGCTTCTTTTGGAAGACATACCTAATATCGAAGCGTGGATGGGCATCGGTACTACGGCGCACGGTATACCTAATCGGATCTCTTACCATCTCGACTTCATGGGTCCTTCAGGTACATCCACCCCTGTTCCCACGGTATTTCAGGGTCATTTTCAGCTCAGGTCTTCTATTCAGAAGCCTGGCTCTCTAACGCCTGGTAGCTCTTGAGAACTATATGCTGATTTCTGAACAGTTGCCGTGGACGCCGCTTGCGCTTCATCTCTATGCGCTGTTCATTTCGGGCGGCAAGCCATTCTTAGCGGAGAGTCTAAAATTGCTATTGTCGGAGGTGTGAACGTAGCCTTGTCTCCAGCTTTGTTCCACATGCTGAGCTCTGCTGGTGCACTCTCACCTGATGGCTTTTGCTCCTCATTCGACGACAACGCCAATGGATATGCCCGAGGTGAGGGTTCTGCGGTGCTAGTCCTGAAGCGCCTGAGTGATGCCATTAGATGGCGATCGGATCTTGGCGACGATGAAAGGCTCTGCTATTGCTCAAGACGGCAAGACAAATGGAATTATGGCCCCAAATGCCAAGGCCCAAGCGCTTGTTGCCAGAAAAGCTCTCAGTGTGGCGCAAATTGATCCTTTGACCGTTGGATATGTGGAAGCCCACGCTACCTCTACCTCCCTTGGGGACCCTACTGAGGTCTCAGCTATCGCGGCAGTGTATGGCGCGGGGCGCCCCGAGGCGGCCCCTGCCTATATGGGTTCAATAAAGCCCAATATAGGGCATCTTGAAGCTGCAGCTGGCAGCATCAGCTTGATCAAGGCCGTGCTTGCGGTACACAAAGGGGAAATTCCACCTCAAGCACGGCTGAACAAGCTTAACAGCAAAATTGATTGGGATAAGTCTGGTCTTCAGGTGATAAGAGAACGCACAGAGTGGAACGAACCAGATGGCCCACGTCGCGCTGGTATCTGCTCGTACGGCTATGGCGGTACTGTGTCCCACGTTGTTATTGAACAATCTCCAGTTTCACTGCCAAAAATGCATCGTTCGAACGAGGAAGATCCCATTTTACTTTTACTTTCGGCGCCACAGGAGAAGAGACTACCCCTTCAAAGTGCTGCACAAGCTGAGTGGCTTTCTTCTGGGGGTCGCTCCGAAAATCTCAAGGCAATTGCTTCCACCCTAGCTCGGAGACGTGCACATCATAGCTTCCGCGCTGCAGTGGTGGTTGCAAGCCATGAAGAGGCTGTTGAAGCATGGAACTCTGTCACTAAAGGGAGCCTAGGCGACTGGATGTCCCAAGACCGGGTCTTAGAGGGTGAAAAGGATGTTGTCTGGATTTTCTCTGGGCATGGTGCACAGTGGGCGGGGATGGGAAAGGAGCTATTGAAATATCCCGCTTTCCACAAGACATTGTTTCCACTTGATCAAATCGTCTCTCAGGAGCTCGGATGGTCAGCAATCGATAAATTCCAGACAGGAAACTTCCAAGATTCAGACGAGATTCAAGTCCTCACCTACCTGATACAAGTCAGTCTGACCCAAGTCTTATATTCGAAAGGTGTCCGACCCCAAGCCATCATTGGTCATTCCGTTGGTGAGATTGCTGCATCTGTTGCAGCGGGATGTCTCACTCCGGAGGAAGGAGCCATTATCGTAACCAGACGTGCTCGACTCTACGCTCGTGTACGAGGGTCTGGCGGAATGTTTCTAGTCAATCTTCCTTTTGCGGAGGTGGCCACCGAATTAAGCGAGCAAAGAGATCTCGTCGCCGCTATCCACTCATCGCCATCATCATGTGTCATTAGTGGTGCTTCTATCCCTTTGAAATCATACGTGGGGGGTTTAAAGGACCGTGGGGTGAAGATATTTGAGGTCAAAACCGACATCCCTTTCCACAGTCCTATCCTGGATGATTTGTCATTGCCACTCAAGGAAGCTCTTTCGGGTGTTCTCAAGCCACAAAACCCGACAATCAAGCTTTACTCAAGCTCGCAAAAAGATCCCACATCTCAAGTGCTGAGGGATACAGACTATTGGATCAACAATATGGTCAATCCCGTTTGGCTCAATTCTGCCGTGGAATCAGCCGCAGCAGATGGATACAGAATCTTCGTGGAGGTTTCGTCTCACCCAATCGTTTCTCATTCTGTGAGCGAGACCCTATCAGAAAAGGGACTCCAAGAGTTTGCCGTCATTCCCTTGCTGAAAAAGAACAAGTCAGCTGAGAGAAGCATTTTGCATGCGATTGCGCAACTCCACATTAAAGGGGTGAAGGTTGATTTTGCAGCCCTCTTCGGCCGTAGCTGGTCTGATCAGGTACCAGGATTTCAGTGGAGCCGAAAGCCTTTCTGGAAGGAAGTATCAACCGGTACATTTGACGCAGAGAGTAGACATGATCCTGATAAGCATACCATGCTCGGTCAACGTACGTTTATAGCTGGTACCGACACAACAATCTACACCACCAAGCTAGAGGATAGCAACAAGCCCTTTCCTCGACCTCACGAGCTACACGGTACCAATATTATTCCAGCTGCAGTCTACGTTAATACCTTCCTCCATGGCTCCGGGGCTAACGTACTTACGGACGTGACAATGAAGGTACCTCTTGCGGTGAGTATTATTATGCTTCAAATCAACACATGTACTGATCAAGTACAACCATAATAGATTACGGAAGAACTTCGTGCTGTTCAAGTGATCGTCGAGGGCCAAAATGTCAAGGTCGCTTCTCGTCTCGATTCATCCGGCGACGAAGCATGGATAACCCACAGCTCCGCTCGATGGGATACACAGGCACTACCCCAAAAGCCAATACCTATAGATATCAAGGCTATTCAGCAACGCATAGGGACGAAGTTGCCAAACGACTTTTCCATCAATTACCTCACCAAGGTCGGGGTTTCTGGAATTGCCTTCCCTTGGGCTGTCACCGAACATTACGGCAATGCAAAAGAGATGATGGTGAGAGTAGATGTCGATCCAGATAATTCCAAGGTCGTATGGGATTCTTCTTCATGGGCCGCTATCCTTGACGCAGCTTCCTCGGTTGGCGCGACAGTGTTCTTTGGTGACGCAAAGCTTCGCATTGTTTCCCGAATCAGAAAGGCAACAATACATACTGTTGATTTGCCTCCAAAAGTCGGCTATTTGTATGTTACGCAGGATGAAACAACCGATGACCCTGCTAGTCGATCTGCTAATGTCTCTATCCTCGATGTCCAAGGAGACCTGGTTGCTGAGTTTCAAGGCCTTACTCTGACGGAAGTTGACGGCGGCTCTAAAAGGAGCCAGGGTATGACAGACTTGGTGCATCAATTGGCATGGGTTCCAGCTCGCCTGAAAGAGCAGCCACTGAAATTGGACCTAGTTGTACTCGTGTCAGAAAACAACGAGGTCCTCGAACGATATGAAAAAGACTTAGAGAGGCAAGCCTTCAAAATTGTCAAGATCAATCAAAGCCCCGACCTCGAGCAGAAAGGCGTTCTTGCGGAGATGGGTGGCAAGAATTCCGCAGTGGTCTATTGCCCAGGGCCCCTATTATCAGAAGATATTGCGAACTCTGCGCAAAAGCTGATCTGGGAGGTAATAACGGCAGTCAGGCTGATTTTCAAGGCTCAGATTTCGGCCAAATTTTTTGTTATTACGGATAGAATTTTCGCTGGCGAAACTTCGACTGCTCTCACTCAAGGACCGCTCTATGGACTTGCTCGTGTTATCGCCCAAGAACATTCTGACATCTGGGGTGGACTAATTGATATTGAGGGCCCACAATTTCCTATTTTGCCCGTTAAGTATGTCGAGGGGCGGGATATTGTCCGTCTCGTAGATGGGGTCCCGAGAGTCGCACTTATGAGGCCCTTTACGAAAGATCAGCTTGTCCCCAGCCCAGTTCAAACAACATTGTTGCCGAAGCCTGAAGGCACCTATGTCATTACTGGTGGTCTCGGATTCCTTGGGCTTGAAACTTGCGATTTCCTGATCGCGAAAGGGGCCCGTCGGATCGTTCTTATATCCCGCCGCTCGCTCCCACCACGTAGCCAATGGGCGACGGCCTCGCCGAAGATTACACCAATCCTGACTAGAATCCAGGCAATGGAGAGTCTTGGGGCTAGCATCAATGTTATGTCTCTAGATATGGGCGCTGAGGATGCCCATGAACAAATACTCGGCTTCCTCGATCATCTCTCACTGCCGCCCGTTCTAGGAGTAATCCACGCAAGCGGTGTTCTCGAGGGAAGCCTTATGCTTGACATCACCCCAGATGTGATAGAGCGAGTTTTATCCCCCAAGATCTCGGGAGCGCTTGCCCTTCATCGAGCTTTTCCAGTGACCAGTAACCTAGATTTCTTTATCCTCTTCTCGTCCATTGGCCAGCTTGTTGGAACACCTGGCCAGAGTGCGTACGCTCCCAGTAACTCGTTCCTGGATGCATTGGCTATCCACCGCCGCAGCCAAGGTGACAATGCTATTGCGTTCCAATGGAGCGCGTGGCGCGGTGCAGGGATGGGGCAGTCTGATCACCTTGACTTCGAACTCAAAAGCGCGGGTATTACGGATATTACAATCGACGAAGGGTTCCGCGCTTGGGAACACATGTCAAAGTACGATGTTGACCATGCCGTGGTGGTACGAAGCCAGGTGTTGGACGCGGATGAACCAGTCCCTTGCGCGTTGCTGGAGGAAATTGCGATCCGCCGACCCCGCGCAGCAGAGACGGCTGCGCCGATTCCAGGCGCGGAAACAGAGTCGAACAGTAGACAGCGCCCCACGAACGCAGCGGAGCTGAAGCCCTGGCTCAGCATCAAGGTTCGAGAATGCTTAGGTTCGGTCTTGAAGATAGGTGAGATCGAGGACATCGATGAGCGTGTCCCCGTAGCGGACCTTGGCGTCGACAGTGTTATGACGCTAGTCTTGTGCCAGAAGTTGCAAAGTGTACTGAAGATCAAGGTACCACAAACGCTGGTGTGGAACCATCCTACAGTTGTGGCGATGATAGAGTGGTTTGCAAAGCAATTTGAGAAAGAATAAGTAGAGGTCTGGAATGCAAGATTTAGGCTGGGAAACCCGTGACGACATATTGGTATAAAGTTATTTTAGATTTTTCTTGGAGCTAGATATCTTTTTATTTCAGAATAACTTTAAACACGACTTATGCTGGCACAAAAATCTCGCGTCTGACATTAACAGTCCAAAGCTGGTCTCGTGACTTCGAGCATGGCAATAGGATCTTAAACGTCGACTAAAGTCTGGAGGGAACCTCGAATAATGGACTTAGACTAGCTCTGCACTACATTCTTCAATTTGAGCAGCGGTTAAAGTCAAATGGCTGCCGGGGTCAAAGGTCTGGGAATACACCGTTGGTATAGACTGTCTCGGCTAGTCGTTCATAATCTTTCCCCATTTTCAACCGTGCCCACCAAAAAGTACCCGGTAACGCACATACTTTTCCCTCGGAGTTTAACATTATGGTTGTATCATCGTACGTTCCCCGGAATGATGCACAAGTGGCGCAAGGAACACGAGAATTCGTGCACGTGCAGCCGAGTGGCGTCCCCCTTTTTGGGACCCTCGCTTAGTGGCGTCCAGTCAAATTACCACAACTTCAGCTGAATGGTTCCTTGCACCACTCTCATCCGACTTATGGAGAAAAAATTATTGAAAAGAGCTCGTGTTAAGGTTACAGCCGTGACACTGCATATTGTTCAACGGCCGGTAGGCAGCTACGAAAGCTTAAGTATATAATCTTGGGAGATTCTTCAAATTAGCTCAATCGCAGTTTTAGTGAAACAAAAAAAATTGATTTACTCAACATGAAGTTCCTTGCCATTATTCCCCTCTTATCTCCCTTCCTAGTCTCAGCATGGGATTCCCCCCACGACCTCCCGACAACATGTCCCATCGGCAAGATCTGCGCCTGGGGTTGGGGCGACATCTACACAATCTACGAGGCAAAACCAAACCTGACCACACACCGGGAATACCAGACCGGGGAGTTATTTGAAGTATCGCAAGATGTGGGGCGGGATGCGAATTGTAAGGACGAGCATAGTACGTTCTTCCCTTTTGCCTGCCCACAGAAAGCAATCTGAGAAATGGGCAAAAGATTAATGTGAAGAAATAGAACCACATAACCGAATCTACACCCTATCAACGATGAGTTTCTCCGGCCTTGGCTCCGACGGCTGCACCCTAGACTTCAACATCCCATGCAACAGTTCCGTGCCCTTCTACCACCACGGCAACGCCATCATCGCAGCACATTTCCTACCCTATGTTCCTGCCAACCCCACTTGGAACAACATCGTTCCTCTGATTAACCCAAAAGTCCTAGGTACATTTGGAGGCAAAGGGAATGAGCCTTGGAAAAGAGATACATTTAAGCAGTTCAGCGGGAATGTATGTAACACAGGACCGAATGGGACGAATATTAATGGGGGAGCGCTGAATTTTGTGTTTACTATTGATGAGAGTGTGCATGAGAGTGCGGGAGCGAAGTGGAATCAGACGTTGATGAATGCGGATATTGTGGTGGGGTATTATGTTAATTTTACTTGCTAAGGGGGGAGGACTCGCTTCGCTAAAATGGCACTAATTTAATCAGTCTACATCAAAATCACAACCCAAAAGCAAGTCGAGAAATATAAAGCATTTCATTTCTTCGTTTACAAAATTCATTTCAAAATGTCTCACTCTAGCAAAGTAATCCTAGAGCAATTCCGCAAACTCGTTTGCCAGAACATATTACTCAGATATGCCGAAATAAGAGAATGGAAAACCCAACCTACTACCACCCCTCCAAAAACACAATTCACCGATCTCATTCAGGATACATCCTCACGATGCCGAATTAACTTCCGACAAGCTCGCACCCAGATACAGGAATATGTGCAAAGATGCACCAACGATTACCTACGAAAAAATCAAGCACGAGTTCAGAGCCCGTAGGATTGTGCCTGTGGGTCGGCATTTAGTCACTGATAGAAGTAAGAAGGGGATTTTATCTGAAGGAATGAGAAAGGAGGATATGTTGCAGGCGGTGGATTAAGGGGAGTTATGGCGTGGGATAGAGGTGTATAAATATTATGTGGAGGGTTTGGATAGTTTCTAGACTTGAGAGAACATGCTAGAAGTAAATAGCAGGCGCGTGTGCCCTTCCCAGACAGACACATCGTCTGATATGCCAATCGGGGATCCCGGCTGCGGGCGCGTCCTCCCACCTTCTATTTTGATCAAGTCCCAGCCTCAAACAGTGAACCCATGAAATTTGCTGTCAATTTTCCTTTGCTGTCAACGACTTCACTACTCGGTCGGTTGTAGGAAAGAATTTGAATACAGCCTGACTCCGCCTCCTAACTCTACATTTTGACAGAGCATGAACTTTGTATGGGGGCCCTTCTTACGCGCAGCTCATGTCTGGAAAGCGTCACAGAATTCCAAATGCTTATATCAGATTAGACTCAAACCGTTGAGCATTTTATAGATACCATAGAGAGCCTGTCTTTGCCCCCAACAGGGGAAGATGAATTACCCTAGCTTCCTCAGATTCACTTACAATCAATTATAAATAGACACTCATAAACAAATTCCAAAGTATCAGAAGACCATGACTTCATGATAGGAGACTTCGAGGATGAGTCTTGGTCAAGATCCGTGGCCTTCTTATTCTCGATGGCAGCGTGATCTAGAGAAATCCTCCAAAATATTAATCTTATTTCGTTCCCATCTATTGATTCTTTTACTGCATGCGTATGAACTGCTGTCAAATACCAAATTACGTTCAACTTGAAATCTACAGTCACCAAATTCACCCACTCCCACAAAATTACGCAACACAGGATTCCAACAGAACATCACAACTCAAACCACCCCGCAAGACCTCAAACCCTCGCACAAACCACGACCTCCCCGTATTATCTTCAACAACGTGCCCATGATTTGCTTAGAAAACGTCGTCTCTCTCCTTTACCTAGAACTTTGATCCAGACTCTGTTTCTTATACCAAAATCTCGAACCCTGATCAACAAAATCAAGCTTCAATCTTCGGTAACTAAATAAAATCACTATCTCCACTTTCGACGTGTATAAAAGCAGGGAAAAAGTTGAACGAGAAACGCCAGGACACAACGATTTTATGATCGGAGACTTTGAGGAGCGTGAGCCTTACTTGCTTGCTCTGCTTTCACTTGTAATTGGTGACGGCAGCAGCAAGACGACTTTTGGATCGTGAATTAACCTGACTTACTTTGCGTTGGTTCATTCACTCATCCATTCACCCCCTCAAAAACTTGCTGTCAAATCCCCATCCACAGTTACCCGCTCTTCACAGTCATCTCAACGCTCGCTTCATCCCCCAACCTCCCAAGGAAATTCCCCCGCACATCTGAAGTTCAACAATTCACAGAAGCCGAATCAACATCCGAAGCCTAATCAGGAAACGACGAACATGACTCTCCAGGTTTTTTTGTTTTTTTGTTACTGTGCTAGAGTGAAGGGGATTGGGGGGGTTTATATACCCGCTTCCAAAGAGGGAGGAGGGTGGATTCACTTTGCTTCTAGCTAGTTTTCTAGATATCACGAAACCTTCAAATTCATGCAGAGAACCAAATATCGAGCTATTTCAACTCTAAGGAAAATCCATGCCAACTTCAATCTGAAAATATAAGTGGTAGGCTATAGATCCGAAGCGTCGAGTTGAGCGATCACAGATCCCCTCCTGCGCAAAAGCCATATCAGAATGACCTTGAATTTAGGCTCAACAAGAAAAGTTTCGAGAGATAGTGATAAAATTAGAGTAAATAGTATAAAAAACGAAAGAGGCAGTTCAAATTTTTTGAATAATGTTCAGGATACGGTATAAATGGTAAGTATATGCTGAAATTTCTAATCATCATCATCACTATCATCCCCAAAAATAGCTCTAAAGACAGCTTCCCCAGCCCTCTGTCCCTCTAACGCCTCGTTCCTCTCCACATCAATAACCACCTCCTCTTTAGATTCCTCTACTACCGGTTCCTCCTCCGCCGGTTTGCTGCCGCTCATCGTATTTCCCCAATTCTGATTCCTCATCATCTCATCAATTGCATTCCTCGAGACAAGATCCGGCGCCATATTTCGAGGTCCCGCTCCCTCGTCAGCATGTTCAGTGGAACCGGGCTGCACATGGGCAGGAGGTTTGACATTGAAGCGTTTGCAAAGAAGTCGTGTGGGGTACCAGTCCTGTGAGCTTCTGGTCATAGGGCCGTACATTCCAAGTTTGGCAGCTTGTTCGGCTGGGTCTTCTGGTTTGGAGGCAGGTTTGCTGATTAAGGCAGTCCCTGAATCTGGGGCATCTGATGCGAGTTTTGGGGCTGTGGTTGAGGAGGTGAAGCGTGTTGCCATCATTCCGGACATGGGCTTGAATATTTGTGCGCAATTGGCAAACTCGTTGAGTTCTTTGAGCCAGTCGTTTTTTGACGTGCCAGGAGGCTTTTCGGGGAGATTTGCCGTGATTCCCGCTTGATTCTCGAGATATGCACGATATCTACTCCGTTTTGCCTCGTCTTCTGCGTAGGGCATGAAGCCACTAGCTCCACGACTTAGAGCAGCATCTGCAGTATACTTGTCTACTTTTGGTATTTGGGATAAGAACTCTTTTTGTCGCTCCTCTTCGGTCATGGCATAACCTTTGGGGATTTCACCCAGAGCGGCTGGGAGATTTGATTTCCCAGAGGCAGAAGCAAGCCTATCTCGTGCCGCAGGAGTCAGAAAGTCGAATACTGACTTGCCCGGAAGAGCTGCTTCTCCAAGTATTGCGGCTCGGGATTTCGGATCCAGTTTCGATAATTTTGCAGCATCAGCAGTAGATAGATATGCCGCGGCCGACCCTGCTTTTGGCAGTTTCGACGACTTCCAGCCCTCAGGTATTTCAGGAGGCGCGTATCTGCCCGCGGATTGTATGATTGATGAAAACTCATCGCTGCTCCTCAGTATGAACCCATCTAGAGGCAGCCGACCGTCATGGCATTTCCGAAACCCGGCTGAAGCCTTGGCCATGGCTGCCTTTTTGGAAATAAAGACAGGTTTTGACTTTAGTAATGGATTCACAGACCCATTCACAGGCTTCTTCTTTTTCTTATCCCCTCCAATTACTCGATTGTAGGATATCTTTGGTCCGATTTCGTAAGGGTCTTCGTCATCTGATCCAGTGTCGTTCAATATGCCAATACCTATCCCACCCCGTACAGGCTTCTTTTTCTTTGATATTTTTGGCGCAAGAAAATTCGTAGGAGCATCATCCTCGTCGTCTGATTTGACTGCATCTGATCCGAGTCCACTGCTTGGAGCTAACTTCGTCTCACCCTCGAATCCCAGGCCTTTATGATCGTTCTTCTTGATGAAACTGATCATATGTGTATTTTCCGGTGCGAAGAGATGTGTAGCATTACTGTCATCTCCGGGTCGTTCCACGCCATCCAGACGTGCTTTCCGCCGCACTTTTGGGCCAACTCCCTGGCCCTCTTTCCAGCCCATCTTTTTCAACAGTTTTATTCCGACGGTTTCTCCTTCAGTTCTAAATAGATCAATAAAAGCCCCGCGTCGTACAGCGTCATCCTGCGTAGTTCCGAGGCCTGCAAAGCCATTTGCAGTTTCCACTCGCTGTGCTTCTGCGGCATCTGCCATATCCTCATCATCCATGAAGTCCTCTGGTCGTTGCTGAGGCGCTTTCGGTGCATCTTTCTTTCGATTGGACCGAGACGATACGAATGTCGATGGGGTCCATCCTTCTTTGGATCCGACGGTATTGAAATATCTGTATCAAGGTTGTTAGAAAAAGTTCCGATCCTTGACGATGACCCGTTTCTTACCCTGCACTGAATCCACCAGTAAAGGCGCCATGGAGGCGTTTCAACCCTCTTTCATCTCTGACCTCCTGCTTCCACACCGGCACATACGATCCATCATCTCGCACATCCGGATCGAGTGGGGGCAGAGGGGTTCCAAAGGTTACGAAAGGCGATTGCTGTGCTTGAAGGTCGGCCTCGAAGGTTGCGCGGGACCTTTTGATGGACATATCGAAGGCATATGGGCTGATATCTCCCGCAGAGGGGCTTTTGGGTTCCTACTGGCGAGATTCGAGAAGAGAAGGCTGTGGTGAAGTTCAGCCTTGTGGGTTGGAGGAGGAAAAGGTAGGAGGCCGACTATTGGATGAATAAACGCAGGTTAAAGGCCAAAGCTAAATTAGCCGCCGAGCTTTGACGCCCGCTTCCTTCCGCATTATTGAGAGTGAAGAGGCTCACGTGCAGGACCCCTGGCTTGACTCTTGAGCTAAGTTGGTCCACCAGGTCCCTTTGCTCTCGGAATTTTTACTTTTTAAATGTGGAAAAACTGTATAACTTATTCGAGTAATATTTGAATTGAAAATAAACCTTCATTTTGCACTTCCAACGAATGCACAGGACTGAAAAAGTCCGTCTTCGGAAGCCAAGTCCTGCATGCGCGCCACTCTGTCTGCTTACCGGGGATGGGGATGGGGATGGTCCTCCAGCTGCGTTCGTTTGAGCCCAGCGACTTGGTCAGCTCTGCATGGAATAGCTGCATCTCGTCTTATGGCCTCCCCGTACTTATCGTTGCATACGAATGCGCATGAGGCAATTAAATTCATGTCAGCAGGTTAATGCAACTTGGAACAGATAAATCAATTATGGCTTCTCTGTCAACTGCTTCCTCCGGGGCTTGACTGTAGAAGCTAGAACGTTTCTTCCTATGGATACCTCCGTAGGGCGATGCGCGATGCTCTAGTTCTCTTCTGTAGCCAGAACCCAACTACTTGAGTCGTAGATAATTATTCAGTCAGCCTCGTCAGTGACTTATCAATTCTACATACTTGCTTCTGTGACTTGGACCTCATTGTTATTGACATAAAATATTCAAAATTGGCTCATCCCATCCACTGCAAGCTGTGTTGCTGTGTTGTCATACCCCTCGTACACCCATGCGACCGGATAGTTAGAGTTAGGCGTGGACGTAACATACCTGCCCGACTTTTGGGCCTGCCTTGCCTTGTTCTCCAGCCACTTTTGGACACAACGACACTAAAGGTCTATCCTCTCAGCTTTTATCATCATCCCTCCTCCATATACCGACCGTCGTACCACTTTCTCCCCCCTCTCAACTGCCCACCGTGCCATTGCTTCGAATATCCCGCAGTCGCATCCTGTTTGTCCCTCTTTCATCCGTTTCAGAAGTGACGTCGCGAATCCCGCATTCAGGGGTTGCGGACAGGCCAGCCGCAATTGGGCCTTGCTCCTTCGGCAGGCTGATTGCTACCTGGTCGAGAGACCATGGCAACAACAACCTCAGTATCGCCAGCTACATACGAGCGCACAGGTTCGAGACGAGGTCAATCTCAATCCCATTCCACTCCTAGTCGGTCGCAGTCTACTCGGACGAAAAATACCGTTCCGCCCAGCCCTCACCGCACCCATTCACACCACCGCAACTCATCGCGCCACGGCGCCGTCGAAGAAACATTGCCGCATGCAAACTATGAGACTTCAAACGTCGCGCAAACACATCGAAGAAGCTCAAGCAAAGACCGCCCGTCGCGGACCGAATCTAGCAGGAGCGCCTCGGGTCATCACCACCGATCTCATCACAGTCGGTATTCATCAGACATGTCAACAGCCGTTGCAAATGGCGGAGGGCCAGCTCCGGTCGTGACCCCTCAGGAGTCAAGACATGGAGGGAGGGGCAAGTCGAGGACGACTATCCCAGCCCAGACGGGGAATTGGGTCTTGGGCAAGACCATCGGTGCAGGTAGTATGGGCAAGGTCAAATTAGCTCGGCGGGTTGAAGGGGGTGAACAGGTAGGCGTTGTTTCTGCCTTCCGTTCTCATGCGGTCAATAGTAACCATTACTTCCAGGTCGCTGTCAAAATCGTCCCACGAGGATCCACCGACGACGGCCATAATCAGAGCCGTGCGGATAGGGAGCGTGCCGACCATTCGAAAGAAGTTCGAACCGCAAGAGAAGCCGCCATCGTTACTCTCCTCGACCACCCTTACATTTGCGGCATGCGAGATGTTGTGCGCACGACCTATCACTGGTATATGCTTTTTGAATATGTGAACGGGGGACAGATGCTCGACTACATAATTTCCCACGGCAGGCTGAAGGAGAAGCAGGCCAGAAAGTTCAGCAGACAGATCGCGAGCGCTTTAGACTACTGTCACCGGAACAGCATCGTTCATCGGGATCTCAAGATTGAGAACATCTTAATCAGCAAGACGGGAGATATCAAAATTATCGATTTCGGTTTGAGCAATCTCTTTGCGCCGCGGGACCATCTGAAGACTTTTTGCGGGAGTTTATACTTTGCAGCGCCGGAATTATTACAGGCTAAGGCGTATACGGGGCCTGAAGTTGATGTTTGGAGTTTTGGAATTGTGCTTTACGTTCTGGTGTGTGGAAAGGTACCTTTTGATGATCAGAGCATGCCCGCATTACACGCAAAAATCAAGAAGGGGATGGTAGACTACCCCAGCTGGCTTTCGCCTGGTAAGTTGGAATCTTTCCCTCACTTGATACTATTTCTAACAAGTCATAGAATGCAAGAACCTTATCACTCGTATGCTTGTTACCGACCCAAACAAACGAGCTAGTCTTCAAGAAATAATGAATCATCCTTGGATGATCAAAGGATTCGGATCACCACCCGAGAACTACCTACCTATCCGCGAACCACTCCAACTACCTCTCGACCCAGCTGTCGTCCAAGCCATGACTGGCTTTGACTTCGGACCACCAGAGGTGATACAAAGCCAATTGACAGATATAATCGATTCTCCAGAATATGAACGAGCCATTCGATTGGCAGTGCACGAGCGCGAGAGTCAGGGACCACCGAGAGATCCCGAGAAGAAGAGAGGTTTTGGTTTCGACTTTTATAAGAGGAGAAATTCAAGCAGTCGGGATAATCTCACAACTCCCAGTTCTGAGGGTTTAGCGCTTGGAAGCGATCCGGTCAACGCCTTCCATCCCCTCATATCTGTCTACTATCTAGTAAGGGAAAAGCAGGAACGAGACAGACTTGCGGCAAACCCAGGAGCTACAAGCATGCCTCGTTCTCCAGGTGAAGCGCCTCTTCAGATGCCGGAGATTCCAGCACCGAAGGCAGCACACACAAATGCTGCTGCTTATGAGATGGCAGGCGAGAAACCGACGGGAGGAAGATCGAGACCACGTGCTCGAACACATGGTGAAGACGATGCAGCGGAAGCTATGAAGCATTTGAAGGTTGGTAGTGTAAGTGGACCAACTTCACCGGCCATTATCGAACCTCCACTGGAGCAGCCACATCGGAAGGAAAGTACGGCTGCTGGAATTCTGCGGCGATTCAGCACTAGAAAACGAAGAGACGCTCCAGATAGATCTCACCCACCCCAGGTTACTGTTCAACAACCACACGAGCACGGTAGTCTTAGGAAGAGCTTCAGCGTTCGACGAACTCGTGAACGTGAGACTGGAGGGACGTCTTCATCGATGCTACGATCTGGAAGCAGTCAACCTGCACACAGCGAACTCCTTACCCCACCCAGATCTGCCGATAATAATGCACGCAACGTCAAAGGCTTGGGAAGATCAACGAGTGTTAACTCAGCCGAGTTTCGGAGAAAAGAGAACAGAAGAGGTGGTTCAGAGGCACCACCACCGAAAGTCACATACAAGGAGCCTCCTCCAACTAGTGGTTCAGATCATTCAACCGTCAACGAGAAGACATCTCGTGATGCTGATAAAACCCACCTAAATCCAAAGGCTGCCACTATGAGAGCGAAGTCACTTGGTCATGCTCGTAGGGAGAGCATCCAAGCTAGACGAGCACGAAGGGAGGAAGCACGTGAAGCAAACGTCCCCGAGGAGACTGACCTAGAAGCTGGGGACGCAAGCGGCCTCTCCACCGACCGTGTAGACAACGCAGAGAACGTAAAACCAGTCTTCCTCAAAGGTCTCTTCAGCGTCTCAACCACATCCACAAAACCAGTCTACGCCATCCGAGCAGACATAATCCGAGTCCTCAAGCAACTCGGCGTCGAATTCACCGAAATCAGAGGCGGCTTCAGCTGTCGCCACACCCCCTCAATCGACCTCAAGAAAGTAGTCGACCTCCCACCCAGCAGCCACGGCAACCAAACACCAGGCCACAAGCGCCGAATCAGCTTCGGCGGATTCATGGGCGGCAACAACGTCGACAGAGACCGCGAAGACTTTCGAGACGCGGAAGTAGTGAAATCACCCCACACGCCCCGCACACCAGGCCGATCGCGCGGCGACACAAGTTACACCAACTCCGACGCCTCTGAGGAAAGCGTGCCCCGGGACCACAGAGGCAGTTCTGCGCGCGCTGTGGGAGAAACAAGTACACATGTGCAGAGCGAATTAGGCGGGAGCATGATCCTGGAATTCGAAGTCTTTATTGTGAAGGTGCCGTTGCTGAGTTTGCATGGGATTCAGTTTAAGCGGTTGGCGGGCGGGACGTGGCAGTATAAGAATATGGCTGATCAGATATTGAGGGAGTTGAGACTTTGATGTTGCGTCTCGTTCTCGATTATGAAATCTAAGACTAGGATATTAATGAGGCTTGGAAATGGAAGGGGGGATGCTGAGCCAAGATGGATAGGGGCGTGGAAAGGGAAGGGAAGGAAAGGGGGGATTTTAATGAGTGAGTGGTGAAAGGGAGTGAGGGAGAACGAATTTCCTTTTCTCGACGGGCTTTTTTTTTTTGTAGTTTGATTGATTGGGTTGGGAAGATGGGAGCAAGGCAAGGCGAGCGAGCAAGCATTAGCGAAATGAAATGAAATGGAATGATCGAGCATTTTTATCATAAACGCGCGAGGTGTAGGAATTGGATCTTCTCTTTTTCTTTGCTTCGATTGTGTGTGTGGGCTGGTGGGGACAGGAATTTAAGAGCATAGTTGATTTAGGGGGTAGATGCATGATGCGGTGAGGGAGGGAGAAGGAGTGGGTAGGTAGACGCAACGCGAAGAAGAATTAAAATCCAGACGCGGTTTCTACGCCTTGAGTCTTGAGACTTGTCATTACATACTATAATCCCAGCAAGTGTGAGATTCTAATTACTCCGAGTGGAGATTTTTCGTATCTGCTTTTGTTTGGTTTGATTTGCTAAATCTCGTTTTCCTGACTTTGTAGTTGATGGTATGTATAGTGTTGAGTTTATATGCTGGCTTTAGGTGAGCGGTTTTTGATCATGGGGGAGGGGGGAGGGGGAGGGGGGATTGTTGTGAATGAATGGATGGATGGATGGATGGGGTGGAAGATAGGGGTAGGGGGAAGTACTTACTAGGATCATTGCCTTAGTCGGCTTTATTGTGAGGAGCGCAATGGCCTTGTATTTTCGTGTTTTTTTTTCTCTGGTAATATTTGCCGGGCATTTCTAGAACCAAATTTTTGGATATTTCTTTTTCGTTCATTGGCCTCGAGAGTTGAGATGGTGTTGTTTGTTGGTGTCGTGGGTCTATTGTTGACTTTGCAATTGGTGTTTGAATGGGTCTTGGGTGGGTACCTTGTCTTGGTGGTTGAGAGTACCCATAGACTCAGCATTAATTTTCCCTTTCGCTGGTTCCGTTTTAGTCTGCAGACATGAGCAACTACTACTTTAATCTAAACTGAGGATGAGCATACCTGAGCCGAGAATAAATATATCTGAACCGAGAATAAATATATCAAAACAAAATTTAAACAAATCTAAATAAAATTTAAATAAATTTAAATAAAATTTAAATAAATCTGAATAAAGCTTGAATAAAATTTAAATAAATCTAAACAAATTTAAATAAAATTTAAATAAAGTTTTAAATATTCTAAATATATTTTAAATTAATTTATATATTATAATATAAAATTTATTTTAGTTTTTTATATATTGTAATTATAATTTTCTTATTGAATTTTATCTAGGAATCCGTTTTTATTTTTTTGTAAGATTTTTGCCAAAATAGATTTTAGATTTTTTTTATTAAATAATATATGATTCATAATCCAATCTTATAATTTACCTAGAATAATCCTAATAGACGAAATATTGTATGGAAGTATTTTTTAATATTATTTTTATTTTCCTATTTATTTCAAAAAGTTAATATTATAATTATATAGATATAATCTAATATTATAATAAATAAATCTAAATTAGATACTATTAAAATTAATTTTATTAATAATAAATTAAATATATTTTGCGATTCTTTCATTTTAATTTATAAAAAATTATATATCAAATATTTTATGAATATATTAGATCAGATCAACAAAAATAATATAGATCAATTTTACTAAAACACTTTTTTGATTAATATATAGATCTCCTAAATTTCTTATTTGACCTTCTATTAATATTACAAATTTGTCTGATTGTTCGTTTATTTTATTTTAATAATAATTACAAAATCCTTTGGATTAATTTATTAAGATTTAGTTTTATTATTATTTTTAATAATTTTGATTTCAATTATATTAATTTTTTTTTGAATACTGTTCTTAATAATAATTTTGATAAATTTATTCTAAAATAAAATTTATAACATTATTATCAAATCTATATTATTATACCTTTTATCGTCCTTTTTTATAAATATTTTAACTACATAATATAAGTAGTTTTATAAAAATTTTTAAATACTATAAATACGTAGATAATATACTTAAAGAGAAATTAAGGACTATATATATTGATATTCCTGGTTTTTATATAACATTTTTCAGAAATGTGGTAGATCTTGAGATATATTTAAGGTTATTGTTAAAATATATAAAAAAGATATTATAAAAAAAATAAATAGAACAAATAATCTAAAAATTTAAAATAAAAAAATATCTTAAATTAGATTATATAAATAAATAAATAATTTATGAAATTTATAAAAAATTATAAATTAAATCAAATAGATCGAAAAAAATTGTTAATTTAATAGCAATAATAAAAAAAAACAATAATAATAATGATAATGATCTATCTATAATTATGGAGGTCTTATATATATACTACAAAAACCCTAATCTGAATAATATATTTAAAAAATTTAAAAAAATAATTCTATTAATTATAATAAATTAATATTAGATGATTATTTAAGTAAGAATTAAAATAAACACATTTTTTATTTTTTGTTATAAAATAAATTTCTATTTTTTTAATATTAAATAATATAATTTTTTTAAAAAATAATAATCTAAATAATTATAAAACCAATATTGATTGCAATAATTAATATGCCAAAAACATAAAACCAAATAATTTTTTTTTTAATAATCTAAAGATTATTTTTAATTTGAAAATTTTAATATTTTCTGATCCCGAAAAATATTATAATATCAAATATAATAATTTGACCAAAATTATTTAATATTTATAATTTGTCAAATAAGATTATTTAATATCCGATTTTATACAATTTTTTTTTTTTTTATATCTTTTGAATAAATTATTATATAATATAATAATATAAAAAATCATTTTATAGATTATACCAGATCTAAAACTATAATATTTTATTTTATTTATTTTTATAATTAATCTTTATATTATTCTAAATTATTATTATTAAATTAATTCAATTAAAAAAATTATTTTTATTTTGATTGACTTATAATAAATAAATTTAAACCAGTTTATTTTTTATTTAATATTAATATTTTTGATAAAAACTAGAAATAGAAGGATAAGAAATAGAAGATAGATAATAGTAATTCTTAGTTCAACCATTTTATATTTATTTTTCCTATTGTATTTATATATTTAAAAAATAAAACAAATAATCTTCTCGTAAGATTAGAAAATTTAGATTTAATCTAGAATATTAATATATATAAAATAATAAATATCTATTTTTTTTATTATTATCTTATATTTTCCCATTATTTATTAAAATAAAATAAATTATTTGATTATTATTTTCAATAATTATCCATATAGATTATTTTTTATTATAGATTGAATCTCGCCTATAATCGGGTAATTATTATCTGAATTCAAATTATCTATTTATTTATATTTACGAATAATCTTTTTTGCAATAAGAAAACTATTCTTATTATATAATTAAATAAAAATATTCCTAATTATTATTTTTGAACAATTATTATTTTTATTATTGAAATTATTATAAATAATAGAAATATTATTATTTATTAATTATTTATTTTTGATATAAAAAAATTCTAGGAATAATAATAATTATATATTAACTATTATAATAAATATTAGATCAAATTTTTGTATTCGAGATAATGATTTATTTTATATTATATATATTAAAAATTAATTAATAAATGTCAAATAAAGATGGAAATTTATATAATATTAATTAGATATAAATCAAATAAAGATAAAGATTCAAATAATGATAATATTGTGTCCAAAAGGGGTCATATTAAAGATCAATAATATTAGGAAAATAAGATAAAATCATATCAATAGTATAATTCATTAATAAAAAAAATGTATGATTCCTGATATAATTTTTATAATTAATTTTATTTATATAAAAATTTAAAATATCCCAAAAAACAAAATTCTATTTATATTCTTTTTTTTTATATCAAATGAAAAATAATCTAAGTTTTAATATAATCTTTTTCTAAATATTATTTTATTATTATATAAATTTGATTATAATTAATAAATATTAATTGTTTCAAACCTATTTTATTAATATAATTTTGCTATTAAAATAATTCTATTTTATTTTATTTATATAGAATTTTCATTTTCTTATAAAAAAATATTTTTTTAACTATCCGATTATATTAGCAATAAATATTGATTATTAATATATCTTTGAATATTCTACCAGTTTAATTGATTTTTTTAAATTGGTCAATCAGTTTGCAAAAAATAGACTTAAAATAAGATTAAAATATTAGATTATACCAATATTTAATTAGATTTTTTTAAAATATAACAATAATCTGTCCAAAAAAAAATATTCCGGAGGGATTATAATAATATTTAGATTATATTATTATTTAATATAAGACGAATCAGATCATTTAAAAAATTATTTTAATAAAAAAAATTTTGGTCGATCTATAAAATAAGATCTATCAATGACAGGATATATAATAATATTAAATTTTTATTAAATATAATATAACTTGAATTATTAGGATAGGATTATAAAAATTTATATAATTTGATTTATAAAATGGTAGTATAGGAAGAAAAGTAGATATGTTAATTTAATACTTCCTGATATTATAAGCCAGAATGTGAGATAATATGGAATGGAAAGAAATTTATCAGCGCCTATCGCTACCAGGTGGCTTGGACGAGGAAGAGAAGGAGATACTGGAAGGAGTGAACTCGTACTGTTTTATTGAACGCTGAAGTTCCACAGTCAAGGATGCTCGCTTCGCTAGCCCAGGAGAGCGCCTGGACCAATGAACTAACAGCCTGATGCGCCAGAAATGCCACGTAGAAAATTTTTATTGCAGCACCAGAGACGGGAAGATGAACGCATTGGAACTCACCCATTGTTGCACAGGGAATACCTTCAATCCTACGGACCAGCCTCGGAAAGATGCCGCCAGATCAACCTACACTTCGCCTAAGTACATCAAGGGGCTTTCAGTGGTCAATCAACGCAGTATTCCTAAAACGTTAGTAATCTGCAAGGAATTTCAGTCAGCTGGCGCGACCAGCGGTTTCACTTAGCCGCTCATTCTACTATTAGAGAGGAGTGCAGCTCTGAGAGCCTCACTACATCCTCTTGTGCATCCTACGGACTAGGATCCCTGCATCTGCGTGATGTTTGTACTACAGCCCCCAATTTCAAGAGAGATTGGGGTTAGCGATAACTGACTGCCAGCCCAATGCTGCATGAACAAAGTGTCGTGCTAACTTAACTAGTTACTACAGTATATGGAAATGAGGCGCAGTTTACCCCTCTTTCTCCAGTATACTGAAAGCTATCCGGTTAGTCTCTTCAGTTACCTCTAGAAAGCCAAATCACTATGGCCAGAATTAGTATTCTTTTTTTTAAAAGAAACAGGCTCAACGAAGAGCGAGAGATCTAAGGCCTTGATTCTGCCGTAGCCTTATCAACGAGATTCAAGTTTTTAGTGAGTCGTAACAGTGCAGTGGTAAGTAGTTAATTCAATAATGCTTTTAAATAATTTTTATTAATATTTTCAAAAGATTTATAAAATTTATAAATTTATATATATAAATTTTAATAAAATATTTTTAATTAATTTTTATTATATAAGTTTATATATATCTATTAAATATTTTAACTAAATTATTTTCCCATTTATATAGAATATTAGATTAAAATTTTTAATTATTTTAATAATTTGTAATAAATCTTTAAAATTTTAAAGTTGTGGTAGTAAATTAAGCGAGGGTGCCCACTACTAGGGGGGTCGACTTACGTTGGTACGGAGGGTATCTCCGGTCGACAGGCTGAAATCGAAGCGGTCAAGGGGATGTGGAACCCGCGATGGCTAATAAACCGTACGACGTAAGTGAGGGATATTGCGATGGTGACCACGGCGGTTACGAAAGGCGACCTGAGGTAGAAAGTATGGGCGGATTGCAAGGGCGAAATCTTTTATTAGGAGCTGCGGGTATACGAGTGAGGGGGAGAATAAAGTCGAGCAGGATTTTCTGTAATGAGATGTATAGTGTGATGCTGGGGTTGATGAGAAAGATGCGTTTGATGATAGTCAGTTAAAAGGCAAGGGGAGGGACGAAAGTAGCGAGAGCGATGACTGATCATGTAGAAGAAGGCTAGCACATTGGTAGCGTTTAATCGAATAAATTATTTTGGCAAGCTTGCCCGACCAACTCGATACCCCTTAGTCGACATCTAGAGATGCTGTCAAAGAGACCTCCCTACTAACACTACATCTGTAGAATAAAGCTCTCCCCAAAGAAAAACACTTTTGAATTTTCTCTGCTAATCTTGTAGTCTCCTTCCGATGTCAACCTTTTCACGCAATGTTGTGGTGTTTCATCCATAAATCTCCGTCCCTCCCCAACCCAGCCTCCCTTTCCCTCACGCCAGCAAGCGCTGCTCGTCTACGGCTTCCCATGTGATATTCATCCTCGTACTCAGACCCTGTTTATCTTTACCCCAACACCCGTCATCATTGCTGCTGAAATCAGGATCACAATCGCTCAAACCACCGTTGTCATCGCTGCTTGACGGCTCATTCTGTGCTGCGGCGATCGGTTAGGCGTTGAGATCACGGAAGCTCGCAACTGTGCGAAGAACTACTTGTCTGTTAACAATAGCTGTTCTGTGATTAGTCAAGTTGCTGCTGGAGTCAGAGTAACATGGCTTTTTACCTTTTAGGGAGCAACCTACCCATCCGCCATCATCTGTACTAGTCCAGAGCTGGTGGCACGCGAACTTATGGGACAATCTGGACAGGAACATCAGTAGACGTTTCGAATAGGATACGATCAAACCTGTGGACAGGAGGATTCCAGGTAAGAGCTCCCACAGGCAGTTCAACACCCGACGAATGGTGAGACGGTTATTCACCGTGTTCCTAATTTCCTCCCCCTCCCCCCTGGCAGTGCTTGCAAATAGGAAAAAAATGTAAAAGGGCCCATGGGAATCGAACCCACGGCCACGGTTAAACACCACAAGGTTAACCGAGGCACCAGTCGCTCCTGTTTTTTTTTTTTTTTTTTTTTTTTTTTTTCTGGTTTTTGTC
>Ga0247778_1000344_pt1 | contig 70781 bp, 75 predicted proteins | sample UWRJL049202B5_FD_179939 | JGI IMG/M metagenome (GOLD analysis project Ga0247778, IMG submission 179939) | Plant litter microbial communities from Arlington Agricultural Research Station in Wisconsin, United States - UWRJ-L049-202B-5 | ecosystem: Environmental > Terrestrial > Plant litter >... | reverse complement strand
CCCCAAAAACCCGCACATTCTCCCGACTACAACCTTCCAAATGACTCAGCTCCTTGAATTTTAGTGAATCAAAAAAGTGAATTGCTCCTAATAAACAGTAAAAAACATGCTTTCTCGCTCGTTTACTCTAATCTCAAAGCCTCGCTCGTGCTCGTCGCCCACCTTCTCGCCTCCCAGGTGGGCCCCGGAAATTCCCCCTCACGCACACATATATTAAAATAAGAACTTTCATGTCACAAAACATGGTCCGATGGTGTAGTTGGTTATCACGTATCCTTAACACTAAGTGTTCGGATAAGGTCCTGAGTTCAATCCTCAGTTGGATCAGCAAAATTTTTGCTATTTTTTTGTGTGTGTTGTATGAGAGAATGAGGGAGGAAAAGGTGGAGGGAATTTTGGGGCTCTATATCATTTTGTAGAAGTTTTTTGACCCTCGGGTCTTTAGTTAGGGTTTCCTTTTCTCTTTTTTTCCGAGTTAGGAAGAATTTATCGTTGTTGGGTTTTATGTGGTGTCAAGTGAAAGTGCTCTTTTTACATAGCGGGATGCCAACAGAAGCGAAGTCTTCGAAATAAATTGAATTACCAGACAAAGCTAACGGTTAATTGAGTCCCTCCCGACCTTAGAACTGATGCCTCCTTTCTACTGAATCACATCTTATCTTCTGACAAACTCTCTACATCTTTTCACGGGGTATCCATACCTAGAACTAACTCTTTCTCTCTCACTCTGAACACTGCTCCTCTCAAGCCTCTGCAAACAAACAGATTACCAGATCAACTACAATTTTTTTTTTTTTTTTGGGACGACAAATGTTGCTCTGCAGTGACGCAACGGCAACAAGACCTCATAATGTTTCGTTGCAAGAAATTTTGGAAGCAGATACCACCGACTAGAGCTGTGTATCAAATACATTGCGCTCACTAGCATGACAGCAGGTTCTAGACCTCAAAATGCCTTGATCTACCCTGCGATATGCAACAAAACCCCAAACCAAAGCTAGCAATAGAGAAAGGAAGCGAGGGTTTGCTCGATATCCCACAAGTCTAACCATGTCGTACAACCATCAGAGACATTTTGGTGCGTTGCTTATCCTCGACAAACTTCCGTGCCAAGCCGTGCTATGGTCAGATCAAAAAAGGCGGTCTTGTTGGAATATTTGTTTAAGGGTTGTTTGTGCTCCCGTGGCTCCAAATTGTGGAAATCTGGTAAGTTTGTTGTGGTCTTAGAACGCTATCAGTTACTGAAATTGGAAGTCTAGAGATAAGAGGGTATTTTCATTGTTGAATAACTCTTATTTATCATGTGGACTTATTTTTCTTCAGGTCGAAGCAGCCTCCCGAGGGTGGCGTATTGCTGTTTGCGGCAATCTTATCTGGATAAATAACGCACCAAAATGTGTCTATTGAGTTTCTTCGAAGTAATTCCACTTCTGATGATCGATACACCAAGAGTCGGTATTGAGGGTCCACTGGAGTACAAGCAGTCTAATCTCTGGTCTTGAACAAGAGATGGGGGCGAAAATTGTCGGTCGCCCGCACGAGCGCAGGAGGCCGCAGGCTGCAGCTCATCTCACAGAAAGTCCTCAACGGCTTCCTCGATTTTGAACTTTATTGCTGCGCGGTCCCGATCGGCTGAAAGGACGTACCATGGTACGATATATTTATACCCAGCCTCATTTGAAGACATGGCTTCCAGGATCGGCGACATAACGTACGCCCTTTTCAAACCGCCCAACTTTTCTTTCAGCTTCGATTTCGGATTATCCTGCAGAACGAACTCCAAGACTAAAGCTGCTACGGCTGAAGCTACTGGGGTAGCCACTGATGTTCCAGACATTGTTCTATATCGCACCTCAATGTCCTTGACTTTGTGTTTGATCCATGCCGAACGAACATTTTCGCCAAGAATTGTGAAAGGCATTCCGGGTTTGAGGGGAGGATTGAAACTCGATGGTTTTTTGTAGGCATCTGCAGCGTTGATGCCAATGACTCCTGGATACCAAGCAGGGAAGGTGGCATTCCTGCGTCGAGAGCCGTTATTCGAAGCAGCGGCAAAGATCAAGCGTGGCTTCTCAAGAGCTCTGTCGAGAGCTTCTTTGACCCTGCTGTGGAGCTCATAAAACCCAAAAGACATGGATATGATGTCAACGTCCCAATTCCGTTTACCATCGCCTTCCTCAACATTTTTTGGGCCACTAGCTGCTCTATCGATCGCCTGGGTCACTTTTGATTAGCTCTGCTAGAGGAGAACTAGTTCTTCATCAGAAGTAAGGTTTATCTTGGCAACAACATCACCATCAACACCGGTATCAAAGTTGTCTGCCACACGCATGACATATATATCAGCCTCCGGTGCGATTTTTCTCAGGAGCCACACGCAATGGGTACCATGACCGCATTTGTCGCTGCCTTTATTCGCTGGATCTAGGAAATCCTCTGGTTTCTTGATTCGTCGATTCTGTCTTTCCTGTTTCTGGTCTTCGGCAAAATCGGGGTGTGTGAGATCAATACCTGTATCTAGGACTGCTATCTTGACTCTTTTAGTATTTTCCCTTCGAAAGGGTTTAAGAAGCTTCTGCGTTTTGTCCTCGAGGTCATCGAACCAATCCTTCACAGATCGAGCACTATTATAGAATCAGCTACATGATGTCGGTAGCCGCCTCAACTCTGGGCTACCCACGTATCATCGTCTTCTTTTCCCTGCTTGACGCCAAAGAGTTGACGATGCTGGCCTGAGGAATATTAGACACTTTGTCTTGGCTTGAGAGACGAGGATATGTAACTTACGTTGAGGCATAGCAGCAGCCGTGGATGAAGACCTAGTGATCTTCGATCCATTATTCTGGTGGCTCGAACGACCTCGAGTGTCTGCCGTCGATGCAGCTTCTGCATTCAGTGTTGCATCCGGTTTATTCGACGATTTACCATCTGAATTTGAGTTGCCCCCACTCGATGGCTTTGACCGTAGATCCGGTTCCGATTTAGACGGGCCGCTGTTATGAGCCAAACCTGTGTCCTGGGATCTCGATCTTCTATGGGAGTTGCCACCTTTGTTATCCTCTAGGCTACTATGCTTTGAGAAGCCAGGTGGATCACTGATCCTGATTTCCGGAACCTCAGGAGGAAGGTCCTTCAAATTGTGTGCTTCCTTCTCCTTCTGTTTTGCTTTCTCTTCTGCTTTTCTCTTCGCGGCCTCATGCCGCTCCTTCCTTCTTATTTCTGCAGCTGCTTCGGCGGCTTCCCGCTCCTTCTCCAATTTCGCAAGCTCTTTCTTCTCGAGTTCTTTCCTTTCTAACTCTTTCCTCTCCAACTCAGCTTTCATTTCCAGCTCTTTCCTCTCTTGCTCTTTCAATTCCAACTGCTTCCTCTCTTGCTCCTGCTTCTCGAGTTCATTCCTTTCGCGCTCTTTCTTCTCGTCCTCAATTCGTCGCCGTTCAGCAGCTTTCGCTTCAATTTTTTCGTCACACTGCTTTACAAGTTTCTCGATCTTTCTTTTTTTCTCCAGCGAACCAGCGTGCCGCTTCGTCTTCAGAGCATCTAAATTTTGCAGATGATAGTCTTTAGCTGTTTTGAATCGCCCAAGCCTATATAGGTTCGATGCTAGAGACTCTTTGCTTTCAATGATATCCAACTCATCTGCATGGACTTTCTCTCTGGTCTGTAATATGTTCATGTTTAGTTCCCGGGCTTTCGAATACCTTCAGTCAAGGTTTCAACATCAGTATTTTGTTCCAAACATGAGTAGTAGAGTGAGACTGCATCTTGGGAGTAAATACATAGTCCAACGCTGAATCTACCAGACTGGAATAATTATGCTAGAAAATCGACTCACGATCCCAATCTATGCCAACAAGATGCCAGATCGAGTCCTGTTCGGAGGGTCTCCTCATCGTCCGCTCCTAAGTCGGGATGTCTTTTACGTGCGGTATAGTTTTCCTCGTATATCTTAGCGGCGCGGTGGACGTCATCTAACTTTACGTTGTCGTTCGCAAGACTCCGTTGGATATCGAGGAAGTCTTCAGATTGCGGTTCTTTCCCCTCCAAGCGCTTCCTGGCATCCAGAGCCGTTTGATTTAGATTCCTAGCGTCTTGCAAAAGTTTCTTCCTCTCCGCAGCATTGCCCGAATATGACTTGGAGCTAGCGAATTCGTTCAGGATGAACGCAAGGCCTTGCTGGTCTTGTAGAGTGGCAACGTGGTCTTGTGAGAGCACACGAAGGCTCCACTGCAGGTTTTCGCGATACAGAGCAATTGCATCCGACAAGCGGTCTTCCACAATCAATTGTTCAGCCTTGTCAAATCGCTCTTTGTAGCGGTGGTACTCGGCTTTGTTCACCTTCGAAAAATCGATCTCTTCCTGGATACCCCCCATAACTTGCGGGCTTTCAAATTATCCCTCTCGATGAAGGCTGGACGCTCAATGCAGCCGCCTGCGCATCGCGATGAAGTGGGATGAGAGGCTCTGCCTAATCACGAGCTGCTGCATGAACCTTGCAAAGTACCAATTTTTACTATGCATGAAGCAAAAGGGAGGGCAGCGGGGGCGGGGGATGGTCGTTTTCGATTCGGCGAGTCTATCATTTCTTCTACTTCTGTTTCTATCGCTACCCGTTTGTATGAATATCGTACAAAGTGTCTTCTTGTTGATCTTGTTTCGATTGTATTCAGAGATTCAGAGTGGTACTGTAATCAAGTGGCTGGGGTGTCACCCACTTACGATAACCGCCTTCCTCCTTCTGGTCCGGATCCGAGACTACTGCATGGTGTTTTTTTCGACCCCAATTGCAACCACCACACAGCGGCACTCTGCACTTATCCAATATTGACAAACCAATCGTTTACCTGCTTTTCATTGGGCGATAGCTGCCAAATAATGCCAAGATTATCATGTCCTGCAGGAATTATGGCTGAAAAGCCAAGAGGGATTTATTTATGAGGGCACTCCCGTTATCCTTCTTCCATAGGTCAAGGACCAGTGATAAATATGAGACGACATCTTTGAGGGCATTCGATATGGTGCCGGGCTTCGTGATCACAGCACGGGCGAAAGACACTTCGACCGATACCGCAATATATGTCACACAAACCATTGCGAACACTCTCACCACCTTCACAACAACTATTCTGCTTGGTAACACCCCCGCCCCGCAGCCGCCGCCCACTGCAAGCAGCTCACCGACAAACTCGACTGTCATTGGAGCAGCATTAGGCTCAGTATTTGGCTTTATATTCCTATTGGTTTTGATTACATGCTATGCACGGAACACCTCCAGCAACTGGCGTTCACCTTACTGGTCTCCTTCCGTTAGTGACGTTTCACTCTATGTCAATAACCCCAATGGGCTGCCTACAGCCCATCCACACAAGAAGGGCCCAATTCCCGAAACAAAGATCAAAGTGACCGAAGAAAAGGTATTAGTTTTCACTAGATCTAAGAGAAACAGACGACACGGCCCGGTTGAAGCAGAACCAGATCACGACGGCGATTTTGAGGAAGAGCGGGGTTATTCTCGTCGGCATTAAGCTATTTTGGAGACTTCGATCTATAGAGTACGAGGAATTTGGTTTGCCATCCTCGTTCTACTTGATAGTGAACATTGTTGGATTCGTGCGAGACATTGCTTGCGATTCAAAGACGTCCTAAGGTTTTGCGGGTTGTTGACGACGGCTAAAGTGCTCAACATGGAGAAAACTTACTTTCTCGCTCCCACTCGGAATACTACTCCGGCAGGTCCCATATTCCTAGGCAGCATAATCAAGTCTCCTCGGTCACCGGAGCTCTCCCTCAACGGCAAATCTTCACCACTCCTAAAGGAGCTCGAAATTTTCGAGGATCCAGCATTAGACTCAACAGTCCAGATGTTCAAGACCGGAGAGGGGAAAGCCGGCATCTGGGCTCAATTTCTTGACGGTGTTGGAATAGGAGGGGAAATCAGCGGGAGTCGAGAAAGTGTCGATACTGCAACATATAAATTCGATGAACTGCTCACCAAGACTATCGCACCGGACCTTCCTTGGGTCAAGAAGATGTTCAAAGTGGAAGAAATCCAGGACTCTATCAAATCAAGTAGATTCAGAGCGAATCTTTACATGATAACCGGAATCAAAATTGCCAAAGGAGCAGAGATCGCCATGTCAAAAATCGCTGCGAAAGGTGGGAAACTTCAGTTTGGGATTGATACTACACCAGCAGGTGTCCCTCTCAAATTTGGACCTGACATTTCGAGCTCTTCAACAGCGGGACAGATCATGTCGGAGAAGCACCCGAAGGAATTCATCTTCGCGTATCGTCTGCGCGAGATAACTTATACCAGGAAGAAAGCTGAAGATCAGAAGGAGGTCTCGAAGGGTGACTTGTATGGCGCTGGGGAGAAGAAGTCCAGAGAGAAGGAGGAGGAAGATTTCTCGAAGGATGAGGCAGTTTTTGATATGTATTCATCGCAGGACGTTGATGGAGAGATTTGGGAATTGGAGACCAAAGAAGCAGTGGATGTTGATGGGAAGAAGGTTGCTGTTGTTGGGTTTGACGAGGACGAGGACGACTGAGATGGAGAAGAGGACTGTGATGCCTGTCTCACTTCTTTGAGCAGTTTTTAAATAAGCCTACAGCCGCTATATTCAACTTAAAAGATAATTTCTCACAAGAAGTAAGATAATGGAATATGCCAAAGGAACAAATCTTGGGCCAAGCACCAGGGTGGCGCATTTACAAGGGTTTTCGCCGAATCTTTCGGCATCCCAAAACGGCATCCGCAGCTAAGCAGACTTGCTCGGTCACCCCCCACAGTATAAATATATATTCCATTCAATCGGGATTCATGACGCAATTTATACCTTCTCTCTGTTCCAAATCGACGCCATTATCTTGCCCTGCACTCATAATGTCACCTTCCCGTGCTTCAAATGACACATCTCATTTCCATCCCTTTCCCCGCCTGCCCAAAGAACTCCGCGAAAGTATATGTACAGTACCTATCCATAATATCTTGATTAACCGCCTGAAAAAACGCAATACTAATCAAATCCAGGGCGAGCAAGTCTCGAGCCTCGGATCGTGTATGTCCACGCTCATCTCCTCTCACCAGGCTTCACCAACCGCATATGGTCAAACAAAACCTTGGATGACGATACCTTCTTTGACCTAGGCAGCTCCGCTCTTACACCGCGACCAAGGCTAGCCTTTAAATCCAAGTCCACAGTCCCGATTTTATACGTGTGCAGCGAATCCCGCAATGTTGCTACCCATATCTATTCCCTCGCCTTCGGACATTCTTCCTACGCCTGCACGTGGTTTGATTTTAAGAACGACACGCTACTCGTGGATTGGACGATCAACAGACCTTACGGGCGCGATGCACACGGAGTATCATATGGCGTATATCTCCCCGAGGATCTAGGCGTCGACGCGGGCAAGGTGGAAAAACTGGCTGTGCGTCGACCGTCCGGCGTGCAGGAGTCTGAATGGATCATGGAGGTTCTTCAGAATTTCAATAACCTCGAGATTCTAACGGACGTTGACAAGATTCATTACTTCGAAGACAAGAACTCAGCGGATTTGGTCGCGCTGGAGAATCTTACTTGGCTCGAGGTAGTTATGGAGCTCTTCAAGAAATTGGTGAAATGCGACATGTCCGTGGAAGAGGACCTAGAGTCTCGAGAGAATTACTACCGCTGGTGCGCGGAATCTGGTATGGATGTTTACAGGGGGGTCATGTTGCAACTACGAGAGGACCAGAGGGCAGGAGCTCATAAGTCAATTCGTATTCCTCAACTCCAGGTCAGATCTTTCACTTCGAGGCAGAGGCTCGACGAATACCACCAGGCCAGAAAACTTTATGAGATCGAGAGGGAGCTTCGTCCCATAACCATCACAGTTGAATCCGCCAGGCAACACACTCGCAAGTTGGCGGTTCATGAAAGTTGGACGTTGAAAGACGTAATTGAGAAGTACCGCAAAGCAGCCCAGATACCGCACGAGCAAAAGTATGAGCAAGCGATATGCAAGCATGCGGACGAAGTTTTATGTCTTGGGTCAACTATTGGTGGAGTAGGACTGACATCTGGGGCAGTCATCAGTGTCGAATTTGGCGGCTAGAAAAGCCAGGATCGATTTCTGAAAATCAAGACCGCTCATTTCCCAGATCTCACATTATATCAGCATGGACCAAGAGTTCAAATCGAAGAAACCCGTCTCCTATTTTCACACACTCGAGCCACCAACAAGTAGCCAGTCATGAATCATACAAGAAACACCCACAATATCAAAAGTCCCATCCCCCATTTTATAAAAATGGTATATCCATACCAAACCTAATCACCGAACGCCCCGCCAAAATAAAACGAGCACGCTAAACGAACAGATATCAACATTTCCTCCTTTACACGTGAGTACCCCTCTCTGCTTTTACAGCGGCTTCCCATCCGCCATATTCTTTCTCAGCCGATCAAAATACCCTTGCGGCCAAAGCTTGAGCAACTCATTCTCTGACGGCGTGCGATCTTTGATCTTGCTTGCCACATTGAGTAAAATGCGACCTAGCAACTCCTCCGTAATAGGCAGAGCAGCATCGTCGTAATCGACAGGATTTAGGAATGGGTCCTTGTCACTTAACAGCTCCGTTGCTGTAGGACGCTCTTGCTGGTTTCGATTCAGGCATTTCTTTAGCGTCCTGATGAGGCCTGCCGGGACTGGGACATTGCCTACGCCTAGAGAGGGGTATTCGATGGCATAGTTGAAATTAATGATTGCCTGGCAGCGCTGCATTTGGTTGGATATGTGTGCGAAAGGGGCGCGGCCGTATACCATTTGGTACAATATGCATCCTAGACTCCAGATATCGCTTGGCTTTCCGAGCTTCATGAGCTTAGGTGCATTTGAGATCCGGCCCCGAGAGTCGGGTTTGGCGTTGGAGTCGAGGAGGGATTCGGGTGACATGTAGTTTGGGGTGCCAATTTGGGTTTCGCGGTGGACGTTGACCGTCTCGTCTGTTTGGATGGCATTGGCAATTCCAAAATCGATTAACTTCAGTTTGCCCTTGACAAGAACGAAGTTGTGGGGTTTCAAGTCTGAGTGCACGACGTCGTGCTCATGGATGGCTTGGAGACATTCAAGCATTTCTTTCCAATAGTGCCGAACAAAACTGGGGTCAAACTTGGCGTGCTCGGTTTCGAGACGGGTCCTCAAAATGTTATTCATATCCAATTCTCCCATCTCCATGAGCTAATTTGGCGTTAATTAAAGAATGGCATGACTTGATGGGAGTACTTACCACACTGAGCGTGCCCTTCTCCTCATTAAGCTCATGGTCATAGAGACGAATCACTCTGTCCACTCCTCTCAACTTGGTGAGCAGATCGATTTCTCCCTCGAAGCCTTTCCTCGTCATTTCATCCGCATCGTCCAATGTGACCCTCTTCAATGCGAAGAACCCGGAGTTTTCCGCCATCACTCGGTACACTCTTGAACTTCCACCACGGCCAATGCAGTCCAACCTCGTAAAATGTTTGCCGTTTACTTTTAATCTATTCCTCTTTCCACCGGCATGTGAGGTTGTGGCTGCCCCAGCAGTGCTCGTCGCAGCATCGAGAATGGACATTTTGGGGGGTGGTGGTGCTGCTCTCCGGGGGGTATTCTGACTTCTGGGAGCTAGTGCTGGTCTTTGTGGGGATATAGTGGTGCGCAAGACGCTCAAATCCATACTTTCTGGGCGTACTGGAACCTTCTCCATCTTTGCGAGATCAAGGAGAGGCTGCTTGTTTCTTTTGAACGTTGGAGGAGCTTCATTTTCTTGATCGTGTGCTGAAGGAAGATCTGGCCTCGGCGCTGGCACCTTAAATACAGGCTGTACCGGTTGTAACGGAGCGCGAGGCTTTGAGTCGCCACCCGATGATCTCTGAGAACTCGATAACGTTGGCGGGGGTGGTGATTTAGATCTCAATATTGAATTGATGGCATCTTTTGAACTCACTGGACTACCTGAGGCAAAGTCTCGGTAGGTCGTAGAATAAACCCCACCTCGATTCACTTCGGATTCCTGGCCAGAACTAGGTTCTTGACTTTGCGATTCCTGCGCTTGGGATTCTTGGCTTTGCGGTTCTTGACTCGACCCAGCAGCATCCAAACCATCACCCTGCTCTTCCAATGGACTTTGCTCTTCGTCATTCTTACGTATCCTTCCTCTCCGCGCAGGACCGCTCAAGAACTGTCCACCCACCGATCTCTTTGTCGTTCGCATAGTGCTTTGTGGCCCTGCTTCCTCGCCATACCTCGAGCGCCCAAGGGTTCCGTATCTCGACACGCTGCCTTGACTGGTAGCTAGTTGAGTCCTACCAATGGTGGTAGGATGTCCTTGCGATCCAGGCTCTCCTTCCTCGTCCCTGGAGACCGAGCCTCCTCTACTCGATGCGTGCCCAGAAGAGCCACCGGATACGCCTTGGCTACCAGAATTCGTGATGGGTATTCGCACAGTTCTGGGAACAGGTGCCGGCGTGCTGAGATCGAGGGGACTTTCAACCTTGGGAGCTGCTTGCTGCTCATTGTGCTTCCGGACAGCAGTAGACAGCGACGACCTTCTTCTTTGAGTCGAGGAACCGGGAGTACTACTCAACCTCACTACTCGTCGCGGATATGGACTGTGGACTCGGCTACCCGACGGGGATATCTTATCTTGGGATGAGTTCACCCCTCCTGCCCGAAACTGATAGGGCTCTTCTGGCTTCGAGGAATGGCGATTGAAACTCGGGGAAGACCGCTCGACAGCAAGCGCGGCGTCATTAAGCAATGCATTGGTCTCGGCGCTGAATTTCATCATGGGGATAACGATTTCATCGTCCGAACTATCGTTGAGCGAATATGTCCGCGCATGACTTTCAACAGGGACAGAATCAGAGCGGGTAATTGGAGGTCTCGTAGGTCTATAGGTCTGCCGTGAGGATGGTCTTCGAGAAAGGGATCCAAAATGGGAGGACATGGGTGTTGGGGATGCGGTAGTCATTGCAAAGAGCTCGGGGTTGCGATGCGAATTATAAATAGGTGTTATTGTTGTCGGATGAGTTCGGTACAGGTCGTAATTCGTAATTCCATGCTCCAAGCAAGATGATTTAGAAGCAATGAGAGCAATTGCGCGTGGTTGAAAAGAATTGTCGCGTTCTGAAGGTTGGAGGTAGGGGAAAGTTGGCGGCTGTTCTCTCGCCCTATCAAAACTCTGTGTTTTGACGGCCAGTTGCCCAGCAACCAACAAGCTCTCATCGCGACTCCACATCTGAAATGCGTCACGGAAGTGAGATGGACATCAGTTGAATACCGTCATGTTTTTCAAGTAAATGCCTACCGAGTCTACTTAGTTAAGAGAAAAACGCTGTTTTTTTAAAAAATTAATATCGAGGTTGATAATCTCAACCACCAAACATGACAAAACCTCTCAATATCCTCCGTGTTGGAGCCAGTCTTACAGCAGGACTTGTACATGCGAGTCTAGACCTTCGAATCCTCTGTTTTGGAGATAGTCTCACAGCAGGATACTCACGGTCGAGTTCGAGTTTTCATCCATATGGAGATGCTTTGAAACTATCACTTCAAACGGCATTTCCTTCCGCCAACATCACAATGGACATACAGGGTCTGAGTGGCGATCAAGTGTGTAGTCCTCCCGGTGGGTTTCTGCCACGGATGGATATTTTGTGTAAGCTTCTCATATTATGTCCCTGGTCTCCGGAAGTGTTACTTGCTTCAGGGCAAATGTATCAAGTGATATATAAAACGGGGCAACTTTGTTAAATAAACCTATCGAAATAATACTTCATTTCCATCGCTCCCTTCCTCACTCACCCCTCTCTGAACCCCCCACTCAAAAATCCCTCTAGATGAAGAAAATGACCCCTACACCCACGCCATCATCCTCGGCGGTACCAACGACCTCGCCCAACACCGCTCAGCCCGCGACATTTACACCGCACTAAAAGCAGTCTGGGCGATCCCCCCCTCAAACTCCACCTCCGTCCTCGCGCTCACCATCCCAGAATGTCCAGGTTGTGGGCCAATCCCTCCTTTGCGGAGAGAGAAGGTGAATACTGCTATCTTGAAGTATGATGGCGGGGAGAATTAGTAAGTTGCTTGTGATTGTGATAGGTGAAGAAGACTGATGAGTTGGACAATAGTCATGCGCTGGATTTAGCGGCTAGAATTCCGTGGAAGAATATGCCAGAGGAGAAAAGGAAGGAGGTTTGGGATGATGGGGTGCATTTTACGGAGAAGGGGTATGAGTTGATGGGCAACATCGTTGCAAAGAAGCTAATTGCGACCATTTCGGCTGAGAGGGACTGGGATGTGGAGGGAGGCCCGAGTGTAGATGAGAAGGCGGAATTGAAAAGACGGGATCAGCATGTAGAAGATACTAAAGCGAAGTCGAAAAGAAAGGTGTCATTCATAGAACAATTAGAGCAAGATCTCAAAACTGGGGGAAGACAGCTGAGGAGCGGAAGGATACTTGCCGCTTAGACCAATATGAACAAAATCCGAGTATAAAGTGGACCAAATCTTCAGCAATTAATTACTGAAAACACGGGTCTGTTCGTGATTTTGGGCATTCTATTTCATTCTCATGTCTACGTGAACGCCATTACAATGATGCCAATAAAACGCCGATATCCATGTGTCATCCGTCTGAACGCCGAAAACTTCATATCATATTTGGTTCATACGGTCAGGTTCGCCGCAACGAAGTCCTGTAGAAAATGTTAGCAATTGATTAGGTATTCGACGAAGAATACTTACTGGATACCGCAGTTGAAGTTCTGAAGTAACTTTCTCAACTTCCTCAGCCAAGCCCTGGACATTTGAGTCCCATCTCCGCAGCTGCCTGCCAACGACACCCTCAGCTCTACCACTTCCCTTCTCACCAGAAGCTTCACCACCCTCAAACCAAATAACTCTCTCAACCTGGTCAATTCTACCCACCAATCTACCTTGCTCAATCATCCTTGCTGTCGTCTCCTCAGCTTTATCTCCATCAAGGCCCAATAACAATCCTAGAGCATCAAAGCCGATATTGTTATACAGTCTCGAGGCACCTCGCAGGTTATGCTCCACAACTGCTTTAGCCAAAACGGTACTACCATCAGACGTTCTCGCAAGTTGGTGAACAGCCAGGCCCTCGGCAAACTTAGCCACCTCCTCTGGGGTCAACAGCCGATCCAGGAACATCTTCTCTAGAATACCATATTCCTCCAATGTGGCAGCTCTCTCGTCCTTGTAAAGTCTTCCCAATGCGCGACTCCGAGCTGGACCTGCAGGTGCCAGAACCGCACATTTGATAGCCATGCTTAACGTGTGAAGACGCTCCTCTTCCGCAATGACCGGCAAGAAACTAATATCCTGATATCCCTGAGCCGCAGCCAAAAAGTTACGTCTCGCGTCTTGAATTCGTGCTTGGCATAGCTTGAAATGTAAATTCAGATCGCGGTCTCCAACGGTGTAGATAAGATTCTTGGCTTTATTCAGGTACTGCTCCGCGAGCGTGGTATCGTCCACCTCAAGGTAGTTTCTGGTAATGCGAATCCAGAACTTGACTTTATCTTCATTCGAAACCTTGCGCTGGGACGATTCGAGAGGTATGCCGGCTAAGACTTTCGCAGCTGCCAGGTTATCATCGTCCTCTTCGTAGGCATCTGCCATAAGCTCGCGGACGTGTGCATTTTGTTCTTCGTAGGAGGCAGCTTGGACTTGGAAGATGCTGAGAGCGTGTTCGCCGACTTCAACCTTCGCATCGTTGCTCTTGATGACCTTCAACTTATCGACGAATAATCCGGCCAGCGATCTGGTGGCTACTATGCCAAGAGAGTCTGCGAAAATTGCGTCGATGATGGCGATGAGGTCTCCGGGGAGCTGGGCAGGCTCCGACTTGAATTGGATTTGGGAGATGAGAGCTTCGTAGCCTTGTCCCTTTTCTGCCGAGGCGGCGATCTGCTGCAGGGCCGCAGAGACGTTTGGAGATGGCATGATGAATTTGTTGCGGAATCCTCTTCGTGACGGATTTCCTGGAGGTTGAGGATCTTTTCTGGGGATGAGGCTGAAGTGGATGGCGGGGAGAGGGATGGCTTGAGGCAGACGCCAAGACCTCGCTTGTGAAGCTCCCCCTGTCAAGCTCCAAGTCATCCAGCTGCTCTGAGACTTTCATATTCCGTTTATTTTTTACCACTTTCCATTTCTTCGTTGCCTTGCTTCAAGTTATCCTCAATTATATTCTTTTATTATTGAAAGTTTCCATGTTAAAGCAAGTTTGCACGCACCAAAGCTGGTGAACGAGCACAAAAAGCCAAAACCCTTACCACAAAAATGAAATTTCAGGGAAGAAAACCGTGGCAAGTATTTGATTCATTTGACCGTTTCATTCAATATATAGTCCTCTCGAACGCGCTGAATAGCTTAAGAATTGAGAGCGCTAGCTGACTCCACTTCTCCCGATGATACCTCTAGAGTGTCTTTCCATTTCAGATCCTTCTGCGCCTTCCAAAACAGCAACGTTTGATGAAGTAGAGGCATAGAAGGCAGCCAATTAGAACGCCACCCAAGGCCACTGAATCCCTGATGTTCTCTACCATTATCATGTCGAAGCCTTCAGGTTCGAAGATTGCCCCTGGCAAGTGTTTGGAGTTCGCCTTCACTGTTAAGCCAACAGGGTATGAATTGCAATCATAGAACTTCAAAAGAACCAGATCGGCATCAACTTTCTGCTCACGGATTGAATCTATCTTATTCCAGATTCGCTCCCTTGCCTACTTGGTTGCTATTTTGTCGACAAGCCAGTGTCTGAACTCGACCCAAGCCTCCTCCCGAAATGGTTGATGCTTTGGATCTACCCCTCTCACTTGATCGTAATCTCGGAACCAAGAGCGTTTCTGAAATAGTTTAGCAAAAAGGCGCTTGTCGTCCCACTGAAAGTTCTGTTGGTAGAAATGCCGATCGTACAAGCGTTTGGCATGTGCTGGTTTGTCTTTGTACAAGGTATCTGCGGCAGCGTTCAAAATCTTCATGACTTCTTGTGTATTCTCTTTTTGATATCCATTATGATCGGGATGGGCTAGAAGAGCAAGGTTTCTGTATGTAGTCACTGTTTCCCATACCATCATCGCAGACCTTCCGTTTGGGACGCTCTCCCTGTTCGGTTGAGAAAATGGAAAGCCAACCCATTTTGTCGCTGGTTGTCATGAGGTGGCTTGATCCGCAGAAGTACAGAAGCAATGTAGCCTATAGAAAGAAAAATATCTTGAGGTCATTCACATTTTAAAGTGCTTGGAACATCATCACACAAAGGTCACCATTCCACAACATTCTCAACTTCATTGCTTCTTTAGTTCGTGCATTTGATGCTACAAAGGTTATTATTCAGCGGAGGGTTGCCATACTCAATTTCTGTCCATTTCCGGCATAAAAAATACGCATAACAAAGCAGCCTGGATTTCTACCAGTGACTTGACAGTCTATGAAAAGACTCTAGGCTAAGTAGATGGTGGCTCCTATAGGGTATTTTTCAGACTGACTTCCCTTAGCCATGCTTGGAAACGGTTTGAATTATAAGACCAAATCTGCTGCAGCCACGGAAGGAAGGCCGGCCCGCACGATATTTTGACATACCTTCTGATTATTTTCATCTCCCAAAGAAGTTCCAAACCCGAGACCTCGGTGGCGCCAACCAAGACGAAAATGCCCCTGCGTTATCAGCCGATAAGCATTTACCCCACATTCACTTGAGTGCCACGGCCACAACGAAGACAACTCCTTCAAAGTGTTGTAGTATCTCTTTGTGCAACATATATTATGGTCGTTATTGGGATAGAATAGGCACACCCCCGTCATCATCTGATAGTCGGGTAGGTGTCAGCCCAGCATCTCACGCGATGCATACAGGACCCATATTACCTCGGTGATACAGCACTCATGTACTACGCCGCCGGTCTGTTCCAGCAAATATTGAAGACATGCATTAACTAGCACATCTCCCAAGGTGGTCCAGCATTTAGGATAAACCCAAATGTCAGAAAGGCTTGGCATTTTGAGGGATTTTAGATGGCTCGATCGTTTCCGATGCAGACGAAGACGCGATTGTGCTACACCGAGATGGAACTTCCTCGGGGGGTCTGCTGGCCAAGAATGGTAGGTAGTTAGCTTTAGAGCCTAGACTTTGCTGCTTTTTGATGTTTTCTTGATGCTGTATGATTTTCCACGTAGGTAATGTGCTTGTAAGATATGGATTTTCAGCTTCCAAGGGGATCCTGCTTACACAAGCTACGACATTACAGATGCGACGACAAGATAAATTTATTATTCCAAGTAACAACAATTTCGTGCTGATACAGCAGCTTCTTGGCCGCCCCCAAGCCGAGCTGATGTCCCATATGTAGGAGCTTTTGACCCAAAGAAGCGCTAGAATCACCCAGCTTCCAGAACCTACATATGTAGGCTGATAGCCCCGCATGTGAGCAACGTCTTGTCCACTCAGTGGCCTACATTGCCATTCCTGTTCCAACTTCACATGCAGGGACCCGCCTCTAGGAAATTTATTAGATATTCCGTGTTTGAATAAGAAGCAGCTACCCAGCCACCATGAGGCATTTTGAAACCATTTAGACTTTGGGGAGAGAGATCAGTGGATGGTACTTGCGCGCATTGAGAAATCGTCCTTGTTCATTTTATCGGCGTCCTATCTAAAGGTTTCGGTTTTTCTTGAGAGCCATAAAAATGATGTATCTCATTTATTGAGGATACCTGGAAGTGCAAGACAACTACACCGCATTTGCGCCTGGGGAGAAACAAACGCAAAGATGTATACATCTACACAACATCCCCCCTCTTTAAAAATAACTTTACTGACGTTTCACCACAGGACAGGAAGAAAACGAGGAAAAGATTCTAATTCTTTTCTCCTATCTCAAAGATCAAATGGCCTCCTATTCAGCCACCACCACTTCCTCTCCTCCTCCGGAGCACCCCTTTCAGCCTCCCGCCGAGCCCACGGCACGATCCTCTCCCAGATCGACGGCAACGCCCCTGCGCGTCCACGAGAGAAGATGGCCATGACTCTCAAGCCAGTAGAGGAACACGCTCCCCCGAAAGAAGCAGCACCACCAACCATCATCTCCCGGCAACCAGTGCGCTCCCTCATCCCACCCATCGTGCCCATCCGCTGCAAAACGCACCCGAACACCATCCGTCGCCGCCGCAACTCTTCCTCCTCGGCCTCCATCAAATCATTCACTTCTTCCCTCCTAAGCCGCCAACGTCGCTCAGCCATGATCCCAACCCCAACACTAGCCACCATGCCCGCGGAACTCCTCTCCCTTATCTTCGCCCACCTCTCGCAACCCGACCTACACGCCTTGATGCTAACAAACAGTAATTTCGTCGAAGTAGCAGCTACATATCTCTATGCCTCTCCCATCTTCAGCTCCACCTACCGCTTCGCGCAATTCGTGTACTCCGTCTCGCATAAACCGCATTACGCGCTCATGGTACGGACCTTAGATTTGAGTTATTTTCCCAAGCTGTATTGCGATGAAACCGGGGAATTGTTGCCGTTGGCCGGATGGAGGGAGTTCAAATATCGTCATCACGATTTATATTCCCCTCGCTCATGGCATGGCCATGTTCCTCCGAGTCCCTTTCTGAAATCCTATCACCGGACGAGGGATATTCCCATAGGCGCACTCTCGCACGTCTTTGCCGCATGCTCGAAGCTCAAGAAGCTAAATTTGAGCCGCGTGCAGCTGGCGGCTGACTTTTTGGTAACGAGTACTTCATTTAAGGCTACGAGTAGCAAGGGGCTGTTGTTTGTGTCTGATGTGCCGAAGAGTTGGACGTGGACGAGTAGTGAGCTGGTGGCTGTGGGCGCGGATGAGGTTGTGAGGTTGGTTTGCGAGCTGAGGGATTTGGAGACGCTGAAGGCGAGGGGATGTGTGTGGTTGAGTACTGTGAGGGTGGAGAGGTTGATGAGTGGTGCTGGAGAGGCACTGGGCAAGGTGGATTTTAGGGAGAGTGGGATGCAGAAGGATGTTAGGTGGGCGGTGAGGGGGACAAGGGTTGAGGTGGAGAGGATTGTGAAAGAGGTTATTGAGAATACTAAGGAGCAGTGAGGAGTTCCATCACTTGATGTGAACATGCGAGCCTTTTTTTGCATGTATAGCGCTAGATTTTGCTTTGGTGTTGGAGGATAGCGCTGTGCATTTTGCTCTGGAGTTTCTGTTCTTAGCACTAGCTGAGTTTGAGAACGAACACGAGATTCGTTGCTCACGAAGTCGATTGTCATGAGCAACTGACTTAAACATTCCATTCAATTGCTATCATGAGGATTCCAGAGCAAAGGCGATGTTTGAAATAGGTCTTTTTGGGACTCTCCCGCCTTCGCGGCACCTTCCTGTAGATGCATAAATAACACCGCCGAATGCAATCGCCCAATACCCACCCAGTCTCCGTAAACGCCACCCGTGCAAGATACTAAATTAGTGAAATCAAGAGACGTCCTCGAATTTGATATCGTCATCTTCATCATCATCGTCTCCAAATTCGGAATCGTCAGCTGCATCCGTGGGGGCCATGGCGTCACCCATAGCCTCGTAGTTGTTGATCTTGTTTTCTGGCTTCAAGGACCATTGTGTAGCAAAACGGCCACTCTTTGCCAGTACAGCGACTCTCTCCAACGTTTCGCGTAGGTACGCTTCGGGCTGTTGGAGTTCGGCACGCAAGGCCTTCATTGACCAGTAATTGTACTTCCTGAAGCACTCGAATATCCTGTCCAGAAGTTCGTTTTGAGGTATACGCGCTGTCTTTTGGAGTTGAGGGCGCTTTCCTGCTGTTTGGCCAGGTTTTTTCTGCAGAAATAGTAAGTATCAAGTCATGCTCAGGGAAATTAGAGTAACTTACGATAAACGCATCCCATTGGTTCTGTGCGGCGATTGTGCCAGGTTGAATGAAACCTCCGCCAACAGAAGTAACATCTTCCGCGCCCAAGAACTTCGTATGCATTTTCGGCTTCATAGCTTCTAGTGTTCGCATTGAAAGTAGACGTGAGGACTCTTCGTTATCAACTGCTATACAATTTACTTCGTGAGCAACCTTTCCTTGAAGAGTGGTACGCTCTAGTTGCAAATGTCAGTATATAATCCACCGAATGCCATATATATACTAACTAGGTATCGCTTTCCTGAAGTATGGTTGGAATCTCTTGTTGGGGTCGTAAGGCTTGTTGGACATTGGCTTCTCATTCTTATTACGGGTAAGTCGACTCGGCATGTTTGCGCTCGCGGGGTCGAATTTTTGATTTGATTTGGACTTGAAGCCCGGGAGGTCCTTCTCGGTGAAAACAAAGGTGTTTTTTACCACGTTAGAGGTAACATCAAGCTCATATTCTTTCGGGATAGTCTGGTGTTCGGCAATATTAGATGATAGCAGCATTGATAATTTGTGCTGTGAATTTGTTAGCAACAGCATCTTTTCAGGTTCCAGATTCCATACCTCTTGTCCGCCATCTGGCGCTGTTATCGTGGTATTCCTGATAGTTCCAATCTGGATCTCGGCATCGTCATCAAGAGAAGCCCATGCCTCCCAAACATACTTGGGAACTTTAGCTAGATATAGAGATTGGTAGGCCGGGTCGGGATTGAATTCAAGGTCACCAGCGTCTTCGTAGATATCCTCTTCGCTGAAAGCTGCGGGCGATGCGCCTACGCCTGCGCCTGGAGCGTCAGGATCGGGCTTAATGGACAAGTCCGCCATGATGCCGAAGGAAACGGGAAGAGATACTATCGCAGCAGATCCATGCAGAAGCCGGCGATAGTGAGCTTGCAGCTGCCGTGGGCGCGGACGTGGACGTGAACGAGAGCGCGTCCGTTCTCTTTGTTGTCGCCTGGCAAGAATGAGAATGCGGAGAGCTATTCATTGAAGGTTTACCTATTAGCTAAGCTGCGGCTGGACAGGGGGCGGGGGTGAATTTTGGCGCTGACAGGGTGGCGCTAATGAACTTTGTCACCCGTTGGTCGAAATCCAAATCAATCATCGCTGCCCGTAACCGCAACTACAACCGCAACCTCCCAACCTTCCAACCTTCCAACCTTCCAACTACAACAACTCGTACTCGTACAACTTCAACTTTACATCTGCTTGCATTTTATATCGTCGTGAAACACTTTCCACCCTCCACTTTCCCCTACATAAACAGTCTGCATACACCACTGCACCTCGCAACTGACAAACAGGAGAAACACCGTCATGGCTTCAGAGGATCAAGACATCCTCGTAAAAATCAGCCAGCTTGCTGGTGAGTCCGCCACCACACCATCTGTTTGCACTTCCTCCCTTCTCTTTCCAAGCTGACATCCACCTCTCCACAGGCCAGATCAATAGACATAAGAATAGTCGAGATTCAGGTCATCAAACACAATCCATACCTCCATCGAGAGCCAACAGCTATCCCAGTATGCAGTCACGACAGCACCACAAACACATCGCTAATTCACCACAAGATTACGCACAGTCAAGCGCAGCATGGAAACCCAACCGTGGGGGCTATTCGTCTAGAGGGCACAGAGGAGGGCGACCAGGCCCAGTCCATCGGAACCGAACATTGGTCTTGAATGGTAACAGCACACCAAGTTCAGAAGTAGCCGATACTTCTGAGAATCTCGAAAATAGCAATCCTAAAAATGGACCTGCTTGGATCACCAAAAAGGACCGCCACCTACAACTGATAAATACGAATGTGTTTGAAAAGGATACCCAGATCAGAGCTAAAGCTATGGAGGAAACTCGGAAACAGAAACTGCTCCAACGAAATGCACGCGAAAAGACAAAATTCTCCAACCATTTGCAGCGCCTCGCGGTCAACAGCTATGGTGTAGTTGATCCACACTCGCGTGCTGTCGCTGCCACCAACAATTACGAGATAAATGTGCAAGGAATCCAATTTCGAGTAGCGAAGAACGGCAGCAAACTCGTCAAAGTCCCTGGTGAGCGGCCGCCCACAGCTACGAATTACGGCCAGGGTCATTTGTATCCCCAGGAACCAAGCTTACTTTGTTCAGGTGACCTCAACGCAGCGAAAGCAACGCCAAAGACTGCTTTAGTCGGTGGTGTTAGGTTCTACAGAAGCAAGAACGGCAATATGTACCGTTCTGGTATCATCAAGGCCCACCGGTACGGACGACTGCCTTCAAAATCGGCATGGATGCCCTCACTTCCCCGCAATACTGACCTATCTGATACTAGGAGAAGCGGGGTCGTCAAAAAGATCGATGAGCCTTGCAAGGCGTTCACAATTACGGGTAGCTCCTTTCTTTCCAAAGTCCTACTGATTTTGCCTCGCACAGCAAGATGGAGGGAGAGAAATGGGTTTCAGCTAACATAGGATATGTAGGTTCCTGTTCCAAAGGTCCTAGGTGTCGGTATATACATGATCCTTCCAAGGTTGCAGTATGCAAAGAGTTCCTCTCGAAAGGGTCATGTCCAAGTGGAGAGTCCTGTGACCTTTCACATGATCTTACCCCAGAGAGAACACCGACCTGCTTGCACTTTACCAAAGGAAATTGTTCTAATCCGAATTGTCGCTATACCCATGTTCGGGTGTCGCCAACTGCCCTGGTATGCCGACCCTTTGCGATCTATGGCTACTGCGAGAAAGGCGCAAGCTGTGAAGACCGCCATATCCATGAATGCCCAGATTTCAGCAACACAGGTACATGTACCACGAGGGGCTGCAAACTGCCGCACCGACATAAAGCGAGCGTTATGCGAACCAACACAAACCGCGTGGATGTATCAGCAGAGGAAGAAAATAGTGATCTCTCCAGTGATGAGGATGAAGAAATCGATGATGACGATATCGATTCAGATGACCTTGATGAGGAGTATTTCGGCGACCTTGGCAAGCCTGATGCGGAATCAATGCAGCAGGATTACGTTCAATTGTCATCTTGACTTTTGCGTCACTACTAATGATACTTACAAGTTACTCTGGGGATGCTGGTACTTCGAAAGAGCTTATCGTTCTTATCGAGTACTACCCATCCTCGCATTTCGTTTTGTCTCGGCACTCATTCACATCCCACTATCTCATGGGCACTGTGCTCTAATTACTTTACCGGGTTATGCTTGGCGCAGTGATTATTAGGAGGGATACCCGGACTTGAAAGTCCTCTCCGCCTGGAGCAATTTCGCTCTCGGCCAATTGATGCCTACGGAAGAATAGAAAAAAGAATAGAATAATTACTGCATCCTGCCTTTTCTTTCAACGTTGAATCTCTTACATCATCGAGAGCTTGGGCTCAATGGAAATTTACATTTCCTCCCATATTTTATCTCGAACTCGAAGCTTGGGCATTTGGGATTTATGGACCCACCTGAATTACCCGTATCCATGGACGTGTCTCAATTCCCAGTTCTAGACGAGACATTTTCGTCCAGCAAGCGCTCTACGTTCGGTTTCGGGAATGCAGATTTTCAGCTTCTTGGGACTTCAGAATTATGTTTTGTGCTTGGATTGGGTGCCATTCATGCAATACTAAGGCGTTCTATGCAGGAACGAGTTTTTCAAGTCAAACAAACAATGACTCAGGCGGATTCAATACTTTGCAAGTGGCTGCAATAAGTGTTTCAGAAACCTGCTGTTACGAACTATTCATTGGTGGCAAACACGTTTTGGTCACCGCCTCGTCCATATCTGGATGATCTTATGTTGGCGGTCTAAAAGTAGAAATCCTGTATTTCTACACCGCCTCCTCTCACGAAAAAGACACCAACGAGCATCAATGGCTCAGAAACGCAGAAGATTTCCCCAGGAAGCAGATAGAATTCACATGGTTTTGAGAGACGGACGCGTGGCGTGATGAGGCAGCCTTGCATCAAATGCAGCTTTCCGGACGAATCTCTGCAGCATGCATTGCGATCTCAGATGCTGTGGGACATGAAGCGCGTCTCACTCCGAGCGCCGATGTAGTTTGCCGGGCTTTTCTTTGCATCACCAAGAGATTGTTGATAACAAGACCATTGTATAGGTCTGCGCCATGCCTAGGAGGATACGCGATTCAGCACGTCTCAGACCGACAATTTAACAATGGAATTGTTTGCTCGCGGATCTGAACATAATACTAACATTGGATGTCCATTGTTCCCGAAATAGAGCCTGGCGGTGAATAGATGCACTGTGCCTCCCCGGTCCCACAGGGCAGATTTTGACAGTAGGGCTGGTGCGTTTGAGGTTTTAAGCATTGTCAAATGCGGTCATACAAGAAATATCTACATACCAGCCACTCAATCTAGGAGACGCGGAAAATCCTTTTGTTGTTCCCCACTTTGAGTCGACCAGAGACCCATCCACAAGGTTCACCGCTCTGGTTCGACGTTCTGGAAGTTGTCGGTTCCTGTCAGTGTCATCCCATCTGTCGCCTTAGTTGCCCCTGTCAGAGTGTCAGATTTCCCGATACCTGGATCATCGCAGTTTACTTCAACGTTCCAGTCTCTTGGACTTGGAGCTAGAAAACTCTCTCAAATTTGATGTCGTCATACGCGCAATCGCCCAAAGGAGGTTTTTTGAGATCTTTATGCGCCCCAGAGATTTTCACAGCGGTCAGAAATGATCTTGCCGGAAGAAAGAGCTTCGCTTCCCCCTGTCCTGCCGGAAATCCCGTTCAAATAAGGTATACGGACCAGGATTATTACTAGCCCGCTAGGGGAACCTCGTCGACCTTCTCCCGCCGCCGTCTCCAGCAAGTGGGAGACGAGATGAGGCATCAGGTCAGCGTGGAGCGTGATAAGGGAAGCCACAGAGCCACAGGAGCGTCACCTCACACCAGTAATCAGTCGTGCCCTAAGACGTTGGGCACCGCAGCTTTATTGCTTAGGTACCGCCGTGTAGGACTCGAGTGGCCCGCAGTCGCTTTTATCACACCTTTTGTTGAAACGGTCGCCTGTCAGGTCGTCGGGCTTCACTCGACCGCGACGTGAGGTCGCCATGCGTAATGAAGAAATGAATTATGAGTCTATCGAGAGAATAAAAGTATGGAGGTTGGTCGGGGCAGCATGACGGCATTCGATTGCGCAACGCAACGCCTGATCACGGCGGAGAGAAGGTTCGGCCAAAAAGCAAAACAACAAGCCCCCCATAGGCGTAAATAAAACTCCGTGGAGTACCGTGGAGGGCTGTTCCTGTCCGTGATGTTGGGATCAAACTGAATTCGGCACGCGTGACAAGGAGAACCCCTCAACCCTAATCGGAGGAAAGCCGTCCACACTGTGGATTGCCCCAAGGGAACGATTGGCGTTCGCACCTGTTACGAGCTGCTAGGGTTTGCAGCCTATCGCTGGCTATCGCTCACATCTCTCAGTGACTGTTTTGGCCGGAGTACGGAGCACCAGCTTGACGACTCCAATGAGCGCGCGGAGCCATGGTTGACCTGCGGAAACAAACTTGGCCCCGGCCACTTGTCATGCAACACCAGCGTAGGAGGCCTATCGGCGCAACTGCTCGCGACAGGAGTACGATGGCCCAGAGAAACTCCCACTCCCAGCAGCACTTTGATGCCCAACACGACGGGGCATGCGAGGGAGAGGTCCGTAGGGTACAGTTCTTTCTGGGAGGGGCTAGAGGCTAGGAAGAAGTGGGCAAGTGGGAGGAAGCATTGGCAGACCGACTGATCAAGGCTATCGCTTGCACCCGTACCCGCCTGAGCCCGCCTTGCTTTTCCTTTTCCCGTTCCCCCTTGTGTCCTTGTCTGGCTGCAAGGTGCATGGGAGCGCTCTAGTCTTCTCCCCAACTGGGTCACTCTGGCTCGCGGACGCTGGATGTGTGTGCGACTGGCCTGGGGCATGCTGGTGATTTGATGCTTAGGCCTGCCTGCTAGACTCTCGTTGGGTGGGACGAGGACTGCTCTATCCGCTGCCAGTGCAAGGGAGGCTCATGGGATAAGAACCTACAAGGCCCTTTGCCTATCGCGAAGATCTCACCTCATACCTAACAACGGTACTTACAACTCACCACGTTTGTCTTTCCCTTCTACCGGGAGACATCAACATCACTGCTTTTTGTCATTACACGAACTCGACATCACTCGACTGCAGTCAGTGAGTCCTACGGCCTCTTCTCAATTAAAACCATTTAATCGTCGTTACTCTCGGCGATTGTTCTTGTTTTCATCGCTTCACCGCCACAAACCCGTCTTCCCATCCGAACTTCGCTTCTTCCCCACCACCAAAATCCTACGATGGCAGCATTTCCTACTATGCACAACTTCTACAGGCCCTCAACGCTGACGGTCGACACCCACACGCAAAATTACTTTGAAGAAGACGAAGGCAGTATTTTGGACGAGAATATTCTCGACCACAGCGCGCTGGACTCAGGTTTAGAGATGTCACCGCCCATGAACGGCAGCCGGCGAGACTCGTTTGCAGTCTCAACATTGTTCTCCCCAAAAACCGATGAATGGCAGCATGTCGATATGCAGCAGCAGCAGCCTATGGCTTCTAACAATCCCTTTGTTGAGCAAAATACCAACAATCCTTTCATGCGAGTAGATTCGCAGTCGTCTTATGGGCATCAAAGTCATGGATGGAATAACTCGGGCATGAGCACTCCAATGCAAGGAGGTCATGATGGGCTCCCTTCAGAATTTGAAGTCAACGCTCCAATTTTCCAGCAAAGACCTATGCAGACCCCATTCAGCAATCCTGGCAACCAACAATTACCACTCTTCTCCTCAGCAAACACCAATAATGGCTCCATTCCCACCTCTCCTCAAAAGGAATGGTCAGTATCAGACCCTATGGATCACCGTGCTATGCCAAAACGTATGAGGCCTCACAGCCCTACTTTACGGTCGCATCCAGAGATGACGAGGAGAGGGGATGGTATTCGGAAGAAGAATGCTCGATTTGATATCCCTGCTGAGCGGAATCTAACCAACATCGACCAACTCATTGCCCAATCCACCGATGAGCAAGAGATCAAGGAGCTTAAGCAACAAAAGCGACTGTTAAGGAACAGACAAGCAGCGTACGCATCCCTATACTTTGGTCTTATTTCCCATTTGGTGACCCTGGCCCGCTAACTCGTTTTCATTAAATAGTCTTGATTCTCGGCAACGAAAAAAGCAACATACTGAACGGCTTGAGGATGAGAAGAAGCACTACACGGCTTTGATTAATGATCTCGAGGAAGATTTGGCCGAAGCGAAGCTGGCTTTAGATGAGTGGGCCCGCAAGGAGCAACAGTATGAGCAATACATTGGCAACATGCAACTCGAGAAGGAAGAGATGGTTCGAAACCACACCATTGAATCTGGCGAGCTTCGAAAGAAAGTCAGTGTTCTCACCGAACACGTTCAGCGTCTCGAGAGTACTGGCATGTCTGCTGTGCCCGCCTCAAATGGGTTCTCCGCCGACTACGCCGATATTGACAGTCTCACTATGGACAGCGCTTGGGATAACATCTCCTTCCTCAACGATTACTCCGTCGAGAATGAAGTCAAAGTCGAGAACACCCAGACCCTTGTTCCTGTCAAGAAGGTCGAGAACTCATTGCTCAGCGAGCCCGAGAAGCCAGCTGCTCAGGGTCTGCTGCTAATGTTGCTTCTTGTTGGTGCCTTTGTTGCCTCCAAAGGGTCTTCTCCAAGCGTTCCCCAGGTCTCCGAAGATGTTCGGGTTGCTTCAGCTACTCTTCTTGAGGATATCTTCAAGGATGCTGGTGTTCCTCATGGCGCCTCTGGTGTAGCCGAAGCTGCCGCTCCTCTTCCTTCTGCCAACACCTGGTCATCCAACCCGGTCCCATCCATGGGAGGAAACGAGATGGTCGGTGTCACTCAATCAGCACTTGGAGACCTCGCCGACACACTTGCCCAGCCCACCGAAGAACAAACCCACGAGCAAATCTTTTCTATGTCCGCAGCACAGTATAACGGCCTCACTTCTCACGATTTCCTTCAAAATACACCTCAACGATCAACATCTCAAGGACGACGCAACTTAGGGGAGACTTTAGCCGCTATGAGGAGCAACAGCAAGAAATCCGCCGCCGAAGTATACACTCGATCATTACTCTGGGATCAAGTACCAAGTGAAGTTGTACGCAACTTTGCCAAATTGGTCTCAGAGTGCAATACTCGGAACGGCGACGAAGACTGTAGCACAGCAGTGGGCTAAATAGTTTCTTCCTCCCAAACACCTCAACTCCACGCATCCACTCGGTTTACGAATAACGGCTTTCTACAAACGCACCAGAGACTCTGTTGCTCACGCATATTTGGATAGTTTCATTTGTCATTTGTCCAGCAAGCAAGCGAGCGAAGCGTAGCGTAGCGTTGATTTATTGAACAGTTTTCATGTTGTTTTCTGTTTGGGCATTAGCATCATCGGCGGGAACGGGCACGGGCAAACGGGCAAAGCAATACAATCAGCGCAAGCTGGCACGAGCACAGAAAGGAATACAGATCATCATGGGTCACATAGCTCGACAGAGGGAACAACACATTATTTTGGACATTTGTAAATTGACAAGACATCTTGGAGGAAAAGGGGGGCATGTCCCATGGATTTCATATTTCAATTTCTTTACAAACTTCTTTTCTTGAGTCACAGCATCATATTTACGGATGAAGACATCGGAAATTCCTTCATGGAGGGAGGAAACATACGAGACGCAATTTACGAACGATGATTACGAACGCACTCTATTCACGACTCTTCTTAAAATACCACGCAGACCTTTACACCATACCTTCATCACGCACCGCATCGATAACGAAATTTCTCACAAAGTCACCTAAAGATAATGCTACGAACGAACCTATTCTTCATCTCACGATGATTGGGGAGGACCATTTGAGGGGGTTTACTGATCATGAAGATCTTAATTCCCTATTCCGACGGCAATCATGTCGTCAACCAACACGAGCAGCAGCTCACCTTTTTTTTTTTAACAACCACCGATTGCCAACAATCATGTATTTACTTATCATTGGGAGGCCAAACACTGTACTTAGCTAGCTTCAAAGTAAATCCGAAACAAACGATGGAAATCATCCTGTTAAAAAAAACACTACCACTCTCTCTTGCTTGTCTCTAAAAATGATACTTGACCAGTGACATGCGTACCGCGCCTGCCGATATTAATGTTCATTGGAGAAGGATTCACAATCAGAGGTTTCGGTGTACTAAGGTACATGCATGACGATCCCGCCTTCCCCTCCCATTGCTCCCGAGTACCGTTTGGGACCGTCTTTGATTAAAATGCAAGTCATGCAGCTAACTTAACCGTTTCGTGGGCTGATTAACAACAGCTTTGTCAGGAGCTTGCCTGCCCCTTCCCTTTCCGGAGCATGGCATATAGCATTTTCCTTGCCCATAGTTACATTCCAGACTGCCATTATGTACCCCACGTGAGGAATGGCATATCTAATCCTTTATCGGTGGAAGGAGGGGTGGAGGGATTTTTTTTCCGTGAGGGAAGTGGACTTTTCAATTTTAGGCTTTAGGCTTCTTTGCCTACATACAGCAGGCAGAGCCCGTACTACTGCGCCATGATCACATACCAGCCCATGTTCATGTCATGTATGCTTCCCGCCCGCGCACACGCAGCCAGCAGCAAGTCAAGGACCGTTCCGTGAAGCATATGAATGACAGACATTGGCCTTGCCCGTGCCCTGCTCGTCCCGTGCTACTGACGAAGCCAGCTGTGCCACAACTTACGCAAATAGCTCCTCAAATAAAAAACAGGATGCCCATCACGCGAAAGGATCAGTGTCTCAAGCCTGAACCGTATGCACGATACGAGTAGATATTCGGGAAGTGGATCTGGCTGAGTGAGAAACGCCCGCTGAGCCCAGGTCCAGAACCAGAAACAACCCCGCTTTTGGCGAGGCAAAGCCCCCAATCCCGAGACATCACTCTCAGAACCCCACGAAAACCAACACGCACAGCAACAAACACGAACCAAGAGGTCAGTTGCGACCAACATCTCACTTTTTCGGGGCATTGTACTTTTCCTTCCAGATCCTGCGAGAAAAGAACCAATAGTTCATCAGCCGACTTTATCCACGTAATTAGAGGGCTACGCGCCAACGAATCGGTCGTGATCGGTCGAGTCATTCTGGAACTGTGCTGCACGGGATGGCCTCCTTGGCCGCCGCTCATGCACATGAACGCGAACAAATGATTCGGGGAGTGGAGTGCAATAACGTGACAAGAGCAAAACCTGACTTACCAAGAATTACCCAAGGTCTTACTTCCTGCTTGCTCCGCGAGCCTGTAGTATTTTGCAGCAGCGAACTGTGGATTGTCAGCCTCATGGCTTCCTAAATGGCTGCAGGCGATGTCGCGTGGGGTACGAATGTAGAAGGAAAGCCCCATTGCTGCCCAAATGCAGTCATCAGGGGGGAAGAACGCATGAGCAAGCCACAGGAGATGCAAGGCTGATAGATCAATGGCTATGGCACCATGAAGCTATTCGGAAGCTTCGGTTCTTTCCAGGCCTGTAATAACGTACCTTGTCTTTCTTGCATCCGAACCCCTCTGTGTAGCACCAAGCGACCTCATTCATCGCATCTGCCATATCGTCAGTCTAAAACTGGGTTACGCAGTCAGGCGGAAATTCATGCAAAGGTGCTTACCAGTGTCGCCCAAGTTTGCGGCTGTTTCGTAGTACTGTTGACCGAAAAATGTCAGTCAAATTGCGCTGGATTCTCCGCGATCCAATCCTTTAAGCGGCCTCACCTGTTTCGCCGCCAGCTTATCCACTAATATCATAAGATTAGCATGCTACCTCTAGATCTCTCGTAGAATGCGGTCCTACCCTCAACCCCCCAGCCATGCCGAAAGCAATTTGCAAGCTCGAAGATCGCGAGCACCAGTTCGCCCTTTGCTGCTCCCCCTTTCTTCATGCCGGCTTGCAAAGCTAGATCCTCGATTGAGGCTGCATTCGACGCCGCTGCCGACAAGTAAAACACTGCGTCCTGTGGATTTGCAGTTATTCCCCAACCGTGCCTAACGAAACGTTAGGAACGTCTTCATAGTACAACTCAGAGGGCATTCAATGACACTGTCTGCACGAACATCTTTACTCGAGTGATAGGGGCTGCATAAAATGGGGCCAATTGACGTACCGAAGAGCAAGACCGTACAGCACCTGACTTAAAGCATTATTGTCCCCATTTGGATCTGCCAATCGCCCAAACATCCGTGTAGATTTTTCCAATTCCCCGGCTTCGTGAAGCCTGATAGCTTCTTGTATATTGTCATCCACATGCTTCGTCGACACAACGCCCTTATCCTTCCCACCCCCAGGACTCCCACCCAATGTCATACTACTCATACCCGCTAGATCTGTTGTTGAACCATTAGGAGAAGGAGGCCTGCTCCGCGATTTCTCATTCTCCCTTGCCAAAATCGTGGCCCGCTTCTCCCAATCACCATCATCCCCCACCCCAATGTCTGGTAGATCGCTTGGTACGCTCGATGAGGTGATCTGACTTTTTCTCAAATGAAGACGCTCCGATAGTCTCTTCGATTTTGACTTGTCGCTGGTGCTGGCGTGGGAGGCTGTTGAGACCGTAGAGGAGCTTCGCGATCGGCCCTTAAACATCCCACTTGTCCTTGACGATTCTGCCTTTTCGTCTGCAAAGGAGGGCCGCTTCGAAGACTCTGTAGAGGAGAACGTGGGAGGGGAGATGATCTCTTGCGTGTGCGTGTCACTCCTCATGAATGTAAACTCGGGTGGTTCGATGGAGGCCTTGCGCGCAGCTGGAGGGGCAGTCGCAGGCGCATCTGCGATCTTCTCCTTCTTCCTAAGGATATCTTTGAAAGGCATCTTGAATTTCTTGCTTCGGCGTATTAGTTAAGAAGTATATGAGAAAGTGTAGAAAGTGCGATGCGACGGCGCGAAATGTCGCATGAGTACGTAGTAGTAGCCTTACCTAGGTAGCCAGAAATAAGCAACGAGCCTCGCCCGTATTTATTCAATTGATGCGCCGAACTGATTTGCAGCGTCTATGTTTGCCAAGGAGATTCATTTGCAGACAGTTCCTTAATAACGCGGCTTGCTTAAGCTGAGCTGATCGCAGTTACTTTGCTGATCTTAGAAGCGCCGGAAGTGGAGGCTTGGGGCTTGGGAAGGCGGCGCAGTCGTCGTTTCCGTTCGCAGTCCGAAAATAGGGGCGCTTTGAGGTGTTTGAATGGGAGCAAACCGCGAAGCGCAGTACGCACGCGTTCATTTTATCAGCCCACCAAGGTAATGCATGTCACAGATACTATCATGAACTGTGTATCACCTCACAACATGGCCAAGTCCAACGCTTCAATTTCGATGAGGTATTGGCATTATCGTGAAAAGGTCTAGCTAAAGTCCCAAAGCTTCACTAGAAGACTATTCTCGATCCCTACTCCTTCCTCATGCTTTGTAAAAATCTTCTTGGGTATCTCATATTCAACAACAGGCACCTTCTTAACATCTTTCGAGAGTTCAGCTTCAAGCATCTGTGAAGTGTGTTAGCATTGGAGATCCTCGATTGATGAGCGATCGACTTACACTTCCATAGGAGTGATCCAGGAAATCCTCCAAATTATACGCCTGCTTGGTGAATTGCTCCGAAATTATCTTCGCAAGTGTCGCAACGTTTGGATGATAATGAGATTGCAACATTACTATCTCCCACAGACAACTGTCAACCGCACGTGTCTTCATGGGATCTTCTTCCTCCATAGCAAATGGATCAGCCAGTCCTTCACTTTCAAGAAGGGCCTTTCCTTCAGCAGTTCTCGTCACTCTGTGAATCATGAAAGTGCATGTCGGGTGCTTCTTAAGAAGATTGTAGATCCAGGGAACAACAGAAACAACGCCTCCAGGCGGCGCATTGAGTGTTAATCTGGATAGCCTTTTGATGAAGCTGGCAACGAGGACAGCGGGAAGATGGGTTGACGATAGGAAAGTGTCCATCAGTCTGAAGAATCTCGAGCGGTGTTTCGAATGTAAAATTTCGGAGTCGAGAAGCAGGTACAGCTTTTGGTAGAAAGACGGGTAATCCAAATTCTTCTCTTGAATCAAGTAAAAGAGGCCGGACAGAGCCAACAACGAAGTGGATCCACCCGAATTATATGAATCGGTGCAGAAATCCATCAGCAGCTCAGGCTTGATGAACCATGGTGCAATCGAATTCGACATAAGCCTAAGGATAGACTTCCTCTGGTCTTCACTCATTTCCATCTTTACCAGAGAGTACCATGCATCCTGGGCACGTTTCTTGTGCTTCGTGAGCGAATATAGGGCATGTTTCGTCTTCTTAGGTGCTGTGATGTAGAAGTCTTCGAGTTCTTCTTCGGACTCAGGAACGGATTCCACAGTCGTGAGGATTTCGAAAATGTTATCGAAAGTTTGGCTTGCGGATATCTGACCCTGAGCTTCCTCCAATATCCTCCTGCGCAATTGTTAGTATACTGATAAAACGAATTGGAGTAATCTACTAACTTGATTGCTTCAAATGTATAAAACCGGATGTCGTCGTATTCCTCTACAAACTTCTCGCTGAACTCTTTCCGAGCATTGACATCACTCTCTGGCTTCGTCAAAGCTTGCACGATGCCCGTGAGGAAAGAACTGGGGAACTGGTATTCCTGTGTTCGGGTATTCTCTCCTTCGGTCTTCAATAACCTCATACACAAGGCCAATGCCGTAGCACTTATACCCTCTTGTCCAAGCAAATCAAACAGCGAGTTCTTGTATTCAGTGTATCTCTCCTTCAGCCACTTGACTACCACAGCTTCCTGATCACTGGCATCCTTCTTATTAGAAAGATCCCCGGCAACGATAAATCTTGTGAAGACTCGGCACAATGAGATCGCCGCAATCACTGATTCATCTGCGTCTTCGCTGTCCGCTTTGAGAATCTTGATTAAGGTTGCGACATTGTTGTAATTCTTCTTCGACTCGAAGATTTCGGTCTCCAGTAACAGGATTTGCGCCTGGCCGTCCTCCTCGCTGCTCTCCGATCGTGCGCGTTTGGAAGGTTTCTTACTTGAAGAAACTCTCTTCCTCTTGCCAGTCTGGCCGGCTGGGGCCACGACACCAGGCATGCTGGATAGATAGTTCGTTGTTGGAGGTTATTTTCTTGAGGCTGTAAACATTTCCCCTCAAGACTTTTTTTTAATGGGTTAAAGCGGCATGTCGAATCACTAGCGCCAAAAGGACAACCGAATTCCGACGTCAAATCTTCAAGCTGCCAGCAACAGCAAGGAGCTCAACTATCATCTCTCCTCATCTCACAATGGCATCCCGCTTGGCAAGAAGCGCCGTAGGTATGTAATTGATGCTATATCAGACTTCCTCGCCGGCAATTGAGGTTCGTAACAATGGCTGATCAGAGCTCTAGGCGCCGCTCGTCTTCGACCTGCATTCCCTCCCCGATCCCTTCCGGCCCTCACAACATCTCTCACAAGCTCCCGATCAGCTTCCAGCGTGCCAGTAGAGGAGCCCAAGAAGAAGGCTCAATCGATTCTCGACTCGCTGCCAGGCAACTCGTTGATCTCCAAATCCGCCATCCTCTCGTCCGCAGCCGGTGTCTCAATCTACGCTCTCAGCAACGAATACTACGTCGTGAACGAGGAAACCATTGTCGCGCTCTGCTTGATTAGTGTCTGGACCGCTGTCTTCAAGTATGGTGGACCAATGTACAAGGAGTGGGCGGATGGACAGGTCAACAAGATCAAGGGCATCTTGAACGCTGCGCGTGCCGACCACACTGAGGCCGTCAAGACCCGAATTGACAGCGTCTCACAAATGAGCGGTGTTGTTGATATCACCAAGACTCTTTTCGAGGTCTCAAAGGTGCGTAGATGGAGTATGGCGGTATAATTGAACGGGCGCTCACGATTTGCAGGAAACCGCACAGCTTGAGGCCAAGGCTTACGAGCTCGAACAAACCACTGCCCTCGCTGCGGAAGCTAAGAATGTCCTCGACTCCTGGGTTAGATACGAAAGCCAGGTCAAAATCCGCCAACAAAAGGAGCTCGCTGAGAGCATTATCGCTAAGATCACGAAGGAGCTCGAGAACCCCAAGGTCCTTCAACAAATCCTACAACAGAGCATTACCGATGTTGAGAGTAAGCAATCTTGAAGTATGCTTGCTTTTTCCATACTAATTATATGAACAGAGATCGTTGCATCCAAAGCACAATAGACGGACGGGGCGTGGAATTTTACGCGTTACACCTTTCCTTTGTCACCCGTGTTTATAAAACCCTCTGTGCCATAGTTCATCAAGAAATTCTCTACGATTCTACTGGTCCTATTGTGATAATTCTGAGCAGGTTCTATGTTTCTACCGCACGCACGCCCGGTTTCTTATGGGCTTTTAAATTCCCTCAAAATTTGTTGACTAATACCAAAATTCAGCATCTCACAAGTGTGATAACACCGATTGATTCCTTCTCTTCCTCTCAATAGCAATAGGGGTTTAAAATCCTATGTTGGACCTGGCGCGACCGTCAAACCAGGGAAGGAGGTCTCCACCCGTCTGAGCCTCTGGGGAGCCAATGACAGCGGCACCTGGATTGGATCGGCTGTTACACGAAAGCCACCAACAACGCCACCAAGTCCGATCATTTCACTCGAAAAATTCTACTCGAATATCTCTTCCTTTGCTCAATTGTCTCGTGTGCTTTCCAATTGCAAATCCACGCAAGACTTCAAGCCAAGACTGTCCCGGCTTCGTCCTCAAGTATACTTCCAAATTTGCAATTCCTCTAATTTGTCAGGTACAGAGTCGAACAATAATGTTTTCGCCAATCCGCGGCTTGACGAGAGCGAGGTTAGGTCCGTGGCGAATGGCAGGTGCGGTTCCACGACACGCGTTGAACTTTCGAGCCATGCGATATCACAATCGCGTTTCTCCTGGACTGCAGCCCAACCACGCACTGTACCCACCAGAGGTTCTTCCGATACTCAAAGAGCTGTGGGTATTGGTCTCTCAAAAGTTGATCTCGTGGGAGAAATTTTCGGTCGCATTAGCCGTCCTCGGCGGGGCAGGGCTCGGAGTGTTCTTCTATACTCATCAGCAAGATGTTTTGTTCACGAAGCGAAAGCAGTTCAATTTTACCAGCACCGAAACAGCAGCTCGCTGGATGATGAAGAATGACGCAGAAACATTTATGACATACTTATCTCTTGGGACGCTCAACAGATTTGTCCCAGACACGCAATTACCGGAGGATCACCCAAGTTACATTGCTGTCTTCAGGATATTCAAGAGAATACTTGAGGCAGGCCATTATAATCCGGAGGATAGGCTTTGGGTTTTGGGTATAATAGCTCTGAACGGTGAGAGTGAAGCTTCACAAAGTCTTGGTGCGATTATGCTGATACAACCACCCTAGCGCCAATTCCTGCAGGGGATCGCCTTCAATTTGCTGGAATTACCGGGCTGGTCGTGATCGATAGTGAGGTTCTATTGTGGTTGGGAAGTGAAGGCGCACTGGCTGGTTTGTTCGGCAAGATACTCGCACCTCTCGTTTTGCGACATCACGAAGAAGCATTAAGCCATAGGCGGTTCCTCTTTTGCGCACCTATACCCGCCGTACCGCTTATTATCACCTCTGTAGTGAAAAGGAGACTGCTAGTGTTGGCCCTTCCATACGTCGCTACATATGTCGCAGCGTGGTGCTATTTTCGTAAAATCCGATCCAAATTCGACGACGAGAGAGGTTATGTCGCATTAAGGCTTACACGACAGCTTGGATATGATCTCAATGAATACATAAAATATTTCAAAGATTTGTTGAATCGTAACGAACAGAGGCTTCGTGAGCAGAAGCATCGTCTCGCAGGAGATTATGGCCCGAATTTGCCAGTAGAGGTGAGGTTTGATTCCATTCTTTTATCATCGACTTCATGTGTGACTAATATCTAACAGGTCGAAGAAGACTTTCGGGATGGCCTCAAAATCGTGGAGGAAGTAAGTTTTTGTCCCCCCTTGATTCTCGAAGATATATCTAATTTTTCTCAAAGCAAAGGGAAAAACTTCGGAAAATCGAGGAATGGGTCCCGCAAATCATGGCAGAGACTGCGAATGATGCAATCATGCAGCAAGATTTGAGGAAAATCCCTCTTCCTACGTTGGAGCATGAAGGAGATCCTCCACAATAGACTGAATAGGGACCATAAAAACTTAGCTGCATTACTTTGTTCCATCAGCCGAATGCTTGGGGGAAGCTAAACCACATTGTCTCATTGCGGTACACGTATTTGACACGAGGAATGAGTCCCTTGATTTACTATTTCCACAAACCAAATGATGATTGGGTTGCAGCTATCGAGGGATACGACGAGCGAGCGAGTTTGAAAGTGCCTTCATGACCACTTCGAAAGACACTTCCGCAGATGATTGGATATAGAGGGGTCAGAAGTACCGTTGTTCTGGGATCCATATCTGCGCGTGAGGCTGCTTCATGCCGTCACCGTCAAGAGGTCCTTTTAGCGCAACGAACATGTTTCCGGAATTTCATTACGGCTGTCACGATGAGCAAATCAGTAAGTGCCGAGAAGCTAGTAATATGAACTTGAAATGTATCATTTTTTCTTTCGATTGCTCGTTTTCAAATCATTCGATCTACCAATTTGGAAACAACTGCAGGTGGTTCAGCAGGGGATGTATCAGCCAGAGGTGATTTCTTCCTTCTCAGCTTGAAATATGAGCTATCATAGTTCCGAATAGATGATGAGCAACGAGATTGCTTCTTAAAAGCGCCACCAACAACGCCACATTTTCCTCCCTGTATAGAACATTCCGAGGCGTAAAACTTCTCGCGTCTCTCAATATGTCATCTGCAATCGTCTCTTTATTTCACCAGGAAGAACGAGATGATCTCTCGGCTTCTGCGAATGAAGAGGGCTTCTCTTGGAGTTGCTCACTCCACAACCTCGCTTTACACCCTGTTGTGCTTGACAATGAACCGCTCACAGAGCAATCATGCAAAACCCAGATTTCCGACGAGCCTTTCTCCACAACGAATCCATCTTGCTGGAAGGGCAGCAGCTGAAGCCCAGCACTATTACCAACACCAGAAGCCAAGAAGGCCGAAGAAAGAAATCGTCGCACTAGCTATTGCTGCCTTGGGGGCACTTGTCTCTGCCTCTACCCTCGTGGCTTGCTTGAAATATAGTGACACGGTTGAGTTCACACAACGCAAAAGGCTCAATGTTTTCAGTAGTGATGATTTTGCGAGCAGTTTTGGTCGCACAGCCGGGATGGGCAAATCAAGTGCCAATTTAGAATTTGCCGAGGAGTTTGCACCTGAAAGTATCTGGCCAGATGACCATCCGAATACGATCGCAGTCAAGCGCGTCCTTCAACGCTTGGTGGAGTCGAACGGATTGGAAAACTTGGACTGGAAGGTTTATGTGCTTAATGGTCCGGGTGAGTCTCGAACCTCAAATCCCCAGGTCCCTTTTCTAAACATATCCAGGAACACAAACTATCAATATATCACTGGAAGGCACGGTGGTCGTATATAGTGGCTTGTTCGCAGAATGCTTGGATGAAGGGACGCTGGCAGCTTCGATGGCAGCTAAGCTTGCTCTAATCGACGGTGGATATGTTTTGGAAGCCTGCTCCATGGATTTTCTCAGCAATGGCGGTGTTGTCACCGCATCTGCCTTCGTCATTGCTTCTTTCATGATGAGAAAGTTATGGTTTTTATCACTTCCTTATGCGGCAATGTATGGCGTGTTCCGGTGGATATACCGAGACGTTACAGAAACAATCATTAGTGAGATGGACTACAAGTCTTTGAGGCTTCTGTATCAAGCCGGCTACGACCTGGACAAAGCCTTTGAATATTGGACTGGAAATATGGAGAGGGGAGAGAGATACATGTCCTTACTTCGTCCGCAGATGAAGAAGAGGTGGTTTAGCTCAGAGGTGTGAACAGAATCAATCCATGTTCTTCTTATATGTGACTAATTTCTATAGGGAAAAAAAATCTATGCTAGAACCAAAAACATCACCCAAGAGGTATGGTCTATCTACTGATGTTCAGGTACTGTATACTTCAAGGGCTGACTCAGACATATGCAGCTGAGAAACAAACGGATTCCACGGATGAAGGAATGGATCTCTCAGATCAGGAGGGACATAGATTCACATGGAATCCAGCAACAGGAGTCAACACCATTGCTGCCCCAAAAAGAGTTACCAGGTGTCGACGTAAGATTAACGAGGTAGATCGTGGCCGATTCGGTGATACATTGCCTCTCCAGTTGACGCACTGCATGCAGTCGCTGGTTGAAGTTCTGGAATCTGAATGACAGGTTTAATGGGCTTGCACTTAAACATGTTGAACTATCCCCTGTGTATCCAGCAGGTCCTCCTCCGTCCGTGGGCGCAGGGGCAATTCATATACCTCGTCATTCCATATCAGAAGTGCATAGAAGAAAAAAATACAGCCAGCATAGAACGGGGTGACTTCCTCCACATAAAGATTTGACTCTGAGCTCCCCAGTTACAGTACATGTAAGAAAAGTGAGAGAAATATCAAAGAGCGAGACCTTTTCAGGCACCATTGCCTTTAGTAACATTTTTTTTGTTTTAACTCCCCAGGAACATGGAATGTCTCACATGCTCCCAGAACATATAAGGCAGCTCCTTTTTCTTTCAACTCCCGATTGCCCAGAATTGTAAGCGTGACAATTGGCCTGATCAGCGATGATTCGCGTACATCCCGTGCCAGCCGACACTTTTATCTTCAGACCCAAGGGGAGATAACAACAAGAATGCTGCCATGCGAAGAAGTAAGATCGTTTTAGCTAAAGCAATGGAGAACGGCAGACATTTCACGGCGTGAGAAGGAGTATTATACGATAGTATCGAGAAAAAGCCCATTGTCGATGCGTGTTGGGAATAGTATATCGAGTCAGAAGGGTTATTTGGTACACAGGAATGGGATCGTCTTCAGCCCGAAACACCCTTTAGGAGCCAAGTTGCTGAAGTTAGTCAGTTCTGACGAGGCGAACCCAAAATTCAAACCTTCAGTAAATAACACCAAACCGAATACCATTTTGTTCTCCGTAGTCATTGTGGCCATCTTGTGAAACACCATTGGGGAAGAAGTGCCATTTTCAAGACGACGGCGCTTCAAATACAGCTTCGATGCAGAAACTTCTGGAGGGCCGCAGCGGCCTCTCCGAGAGAAACTTTTGTTGGATAAGAGTTTGGGAAGCGCGATTCTACCAAGTACTCATCCAAACTCGGTTTATGTAAAGAGTATACTCGAAAGAATTCTTGAAGCAAGTGGTTTGGAGTCGCTAGATATGGAAGTCATACTAGTCAACGATCCCTTTAAGTGTCAATTCATACATTGCGAATTGAAACTGACATGATACCGGAAGCCATAAGGGCCTATGTAACGTTCTGCCGCGATGACAAATTTCTCTTCATTGTGCATACTGCTATGCTTTCAGTGTGCGAAAACGAAGATGGCTTAGCAACAACGTTGGGTCATGAGAAGTCCTTTGAGAGGTTGGAGAAACTAAGCCGCGAAGAAGAGTTTAAGAGGTTGTCGGAGCAAGCTGGCAAAGGCGATGTAGTAGTCAAAATTCCGTGGTTTTTGTGTACCCATCCAGAAGTGAGTTCAATGAAAATCTGTTGTCCCAACTCCGAACCTGTCTTAATGCTGTGATCTAGGGAACGAGAAGGACCGACCCGCTCAAGAAGTTGACGGAGGAAATTTTAAAAGGAAATTGTAAACTCTAGAGCGACAGTACTTGATAATCCCGCAATAATACTCTGTTTGTTCGAACAGCATGTAGAAAGCAGTATCTACTCTCGCCCTGGACAAAAAAAAGGGGCACTGATTTTGAATGTTGCAGGCCTTGTGAAACATTGGAAATCCATGATATTCAGTGCCGTTTCTTTCATCCACGCGAGCTACTTTGTACTGGCACAAAGAAATTGAAACAATGTGAAGTAGGTGATGAAAGACTGACATGACGATGCAGAAAAGTGGCGACAATGAAAGTACAACCCTGAACAATCAGAACAACATGGACACAATAAGGATAAAGGCTGGAGGAGCCACCGGATTTAGTAAGGCATTCATTCCATCAATCTACCAACAAGCAATCGACCAGAAGATCCTTTCGACGCCATGTGCTATCACAAACGCATTGTCTACCTTTGTGCCCATTCCGGATGGGGCGGAGAAGTCCGCGCTTGCAACCTTCAGAAATCATTCCTAGATGGTTCGCAAAATAAGGAGTGCGAGACAATGTTCGCCCATCCTTTGCAATCCATCAGGGTTCAAAGTTTGTGCAGTGTGTGCGCCGCGAAAAAGGAGAAAACAGACACGACGATGTCCTCGCTGAAAGCCAGACTGAAGGCGCTCAGCGAATCCGTTGGACGCCTTCAGAAAAGCGAAGACGCCGAGGTAGATGGGCTGGGAAAGGACGACTTTGATGAGGATGCGGAGGTAGAAGCAGAGACGTTTCCTGCTATTCCTCCAGCGTTGTAATTTAACATGGAGGAAAGCACGTTGCTCACCGCTGGTCGTTGACATGAGCGGGGAAGGTACTAGAGAGAACTTTCTCTTTTCGAGTTCCTTCTTGAATGAATAAAATTTAAAAAATTTAATCAACATTAAAATTGAGGACCAAAGAATTGAAAATTCATGCATGAAGCTCACCGTCTGAGAGAAGTCAGTGCTGTCTGTCGTGACTCCCGAAAATATTGTATGTGAATTTTGAAACTCGGGCTCGCATTTTCTCCGGGATCGGCTCATCCTGAACAACGTCAAAGTCAAAACATTGGAGCCTTCAGAGGGAGCAGTCCCAAGCAATCTCCGCCGTAAGTTGTACATTATGCCTCACCTTACGCGCGTGGCCCTCAGCGCCGCAAATATGCTCTTCTTTCCGTCGTTAAATTCCGCATGCTTTTGATCTTGGTGGCTTTCGGGCGTCGTGGCGGAGGGATTTCGTCGCTGTATCCAGGTTAGTGGCTTGGAACACAGGGCGGATGGAGAACATCTTGATTCTCAATAATGTCTGTCCCGCGTCCACATCGTGTGTCATTGGAAGACCCAGATGAATCTTCAGCCCTCGCTTCTTATCTGTGGAGTCGCGTCCTGGGCGCTCAGCACCTTGCACAGCTCTGTCTGCGTGACACTTCATTTCACAGCCGCATTCCGGTGGCATTGATACGATGGGGACATATCTATGTAAGGCTGTAGCCTTTCCCATTTTCTGTTCTTCTCTCGAAACTGTTTTCCTTGTATTGCTATACGATGTCACAGAAGCCTTTGTCGTTCGGGGATGGCATGGAATTAGCACAATACCAGGGAGTGGTCACACACGAAGCCCACGGCCCTCACGATGAATACCAAGGCATGGAAGTCAACCAGTATCCGGGGCATGCTTCGGACGACGGGTCAGAGAAAGGGGCGTTTCCTACGGCGCAAGTCTACGAGGAAGACATGCGATCCCGACTCCACCGAGACCTCAAGACGAGACAGATTGTCATGATTGCTCTAGGAGGTGCATTAGGAACTGGACTACTCATTAATACGTAAGTATAGCATTTGAAGCTTAGCTGTGACCGAACTGATTCGATTAGCGGGCCTACTCTGGCATCATCGGGCCCCGGCTCTATGTTGATCGGTTACACGATGGTAGGAGTTCTGTGTTATGCCGTGATGGCAGCCATGGTGCGTCGAGTCTTTCCAGTAAATTTGTCCAGAACTGACGCCTGTTCGACTAGGGCGAAATGGCTGCTTGGCTTCCAATATCTTCGGGGTTTACAGGATTCGCCCAACGATTTGTTGACCCCGCTCTTGGATTTGCTGTGGGCTGTGAGTGAAAGTCGTCTTATAAGTTGAAAGTTGGTGTGACTGATTTGAAATAGGGAATTACTGGTTCAAATACATTATCACAACACCCAATAATCTGATCGCATCAGTACTCGTTATCAAGTTTTGGTTCGGCAAAGCAGACTACGACGGGCCAGGAGCAAACTCGGCCATTTATGTCGCTCTATTCTTAGCAGCCATCATTGCTATAAACTACTTTGGCGTTGGAATTTTTGGAGAGTTTGAATTCTGGCTCAGTTCTACAAAAGTCCTCATCATGCTCGGCTTGATCATCTTCACGTTCGTTCTGGCAGTGGGAGGAGGACCTAATCACGACGCCCCAGGATTCCGCTATTGGGCGAAGCCTGGGGCTTTCGCTCCGTATAAAGCCAGTGAGTGTTTCGTCACGCCAGTCTACAAAAGTTTACTGACTGTTATACTTAGGTGGAGCGGGCGGTAGATTTCTTGGTTTCTGGAACGTCATGAGCAGCGCCGTTTTCTCCTTCTTGGGAGCAGAGCTCGTCGGTGTGACCGTGGGCGAGGCCCAAAACCCTCGCAAAGCCATCCCTCGGGCAGTGAAGCTAACATTCTTCCGTATCGTTTTCTTCTATATCATCCTCATCTTCCTCCTCGGGATGAACGTCCCCTACAATAGTAAACTCCTTCTATCCGCCAACAACGAATCCGACAAAACTGTCTCCGCCGAAGGCTCACCATTCGTCGTCGCAGCTATTCTTGCCGGTGTAGATGGGCTACCAGATCTCATCAACGTCTGCCTCCTAGTTTTCACCTTCTCAGCCGCCAACTCAGATCTCTACATCGCAACTCGCTCTCTCTACTCCTTGGCCGTTGAAGGCAACGCCCCGCGTATCTTCGCTCGTACCAATGACCGAGGAGTTCCTATATACGCTCTTGGCCTCTCGAGTGGCTGCTGCCTTATAGCTTTCATGGCTACGGATGTCGGTACATTTCAGACATTCCAATACTTCGTCTCCCTGGTCACAATCTTCGGCATCCTAACTTGGATCTCCATCCTGGTTTCACACATCTACTTCGTCCGTGCCCGCCACGCTCAAAATATCCCGGATACAGCTCTCGCCTACGTGTCACCCTTCGGCATCAAAGGTTCCATGGCAGCTCTCATCTTCGCTTGCATCATCACCTTCTTCAATGGATGGGCAGACTTCGTACACGATCCTGTGACTGGCGAGAAGTTTGATTGGCGGAACTTCATTGTGAATTATATTGGAGTGCCTTTGTATATGTGTATGATCGGGGGATATAAATTGTTCATGCGCAGCAAGACTTGGAGTGCTGACGAAGCGGACCTTTGGAGCGGGAAGGCGAAGATTGATGCTGATGAGGCCGAGTATTTGGCTGGTGAGATGGAGAAGAATGGTGGGGTTGAGACAAAGTACCAGAGGATTTATCGGGTTACTTTGGGCAACTTCTTTTAGACTCTATGCTCCTTGCATTTACATCTGTTATTTTTGCATGATAGCGCTGTATGTTTGGCATTTGCATTTGTGTTTCGATTTGCGCGGAGTTGGATTAAGATGGTGTTGATACCAATTGGCATCTGCAGCGATTATTGTACTCGTATCTAGTATTTAAGAATTTGAACACTATTGACAATGAGTCTTGTAATCATTATTAATTAGCTCAGCTCTGAAAGACACACGCCCTCATCGCCCAGAAGAACATTACAACAGGTTTACTTTAATTAGCCCATAACTTCCTCACCCTCCTATCATCATCAATCCTCAGCTCATTACCATCAACTATGCCCAGCGCATACAAACTCCCCATGCCCTTAATTATATCATCTCTCACACTTGTCCCCATCACGGCCAACTCTCCAAGCCCATCCAAGAAGCTCCTCTCCTCATATGTTCCTGCACTAGCAATATATAGCCCGACGCTCGCTAACGTGGTCGGTGGTCTCGGCAGCGGCCTGATATGCCGCCTTGGTCTCAGTATCAGAATCACAATGCTCACTAACATTAATCCCAAAATTCCCATGGACATAAAGTTACAAATCTCGTATGCATGTTTCGTCATCGCGGGCGAGAATGCAATGTTGGCTAGTGTAATGGGGAGGAATTCCGCCAGAAATGAGACGAAGCAGATTAATGCAACGAGGAAGTGGGCGCGGCGAAGGGAAGGCAGGATAGCGGAGATGGGTGACATCCAAACGGGCACTAAAATCGAATCTTCGGGTTTGGCGCTCCCTAGTAAAAGACGGCGATATGGTTCCATCTTCCGGAAGTCTAGAATAATTAGTAAGTGTTCGGACAGAAACAGAGGGCGGGATAGTTACCTTGATCAATCTTCGACCAGAATAACTTGATGACGACACCCAAAGCCGTCATCATGAATTTCACTTCAAAACTCCCCGAATCCATGAACGTCTCAAATCCGCTGCTCTTTCCCGTTACCGGATCTGGTCCTGTCCAATGATAGTAAGTGAGGAGAGCGAACAAGCCTCCTAGCATAATAAAAGCTCCCATATAAAATACTCTCAGCTTAAAATCCTCCCATATTGCCGATCTACGCGCCCAAAAATCTTCGTGCACTGAAGGAGTATCTGGATGATAGTTGTTATTGATATCTAACCCGGCATCAGAAGTCGTGACAGCGCTATAATGCCCTTTCTTCGCTGCCACGGTCCTGGACGCGAAGCCCGCTTCTGAATCCATATCTAGAGGCACGATACCATGACAACGAGTCTGATCATCTGCAATGAAGCTGCTTAGACCGTAACGTTTCCCCGCCAAGATTTTCTTTAGATCTTTATTCTTGACCGTGCTGTTGAGCTCTCGGAGTCCTTTCAGGAAAGGTGATTTGTGGAATAAGGCTGCTAGCCCAGCAACGCTTAGTGGCTCGTTATATACGCCCGAGGTTCTCCTAAAGCTGAATATGATGATGAGAGCTAGGAGTACGGCAACGAAAGAGAGTAGCCCTTGAATTATCCGCGCGAGGATTGGATAGACGGCCCACACAGCATGGCAAGGCCCCGGTGCAGTCGGTCCACAGCTTCCGCTTGTGCTGACGAAGAATGCTGTAGCTGATAATGGTGCCAAAGCCAGGACGCTGAGCGAGATGAGGGAGGACCAGAAGACGATGATTTGACCACGGTAGAGCGACTTGAAGGGTACGGTGATAAGAAACGACGTGCTGTAATCGAGACATAGCGAGTCTCTTGCCAGAGCACCACCTCGCTGGTGGAGTTGGTAAAACGGTTCCATTTCTCGGATGGTGGAGTCTAGAATTCGCCATGGGATCGTATAGACCACGGCAGTTATCAATGGTGCGAACGATACATATATGTACTGCTTCAGTGTGATCTGTGGCGCTAGCCTTGCTTTTCCATCTGACCACGCGTAGTAGGTACCAGTCGAGTTGACGATCGTCGCTGTTGGATGAAAGCTTGTGCTTGTCGATGATGATCGTCCATTACTCATATACCCTGACACAGGTGTTGCGGTAACAGCGGAGGTATCAGGCACTGGAGTCTGCGTATACGTCTTGCCGTCGATGACAGTCACATATGGAGTTGCGGTGTATGTTTTCCCATTGATGATAGTCCACACCGGAGACTGAGTGAAGGTCTTTCCATCTATAACTTGCACTCCAGGAGTTAGAGCAATTGCCGTGCCATCGATTACTGTGAAGAAAGGAGTTGCGTTAAGTATTTGGCTGCCAATGATAGTCGGTGCGGGCGTCACGGCGAAAGTCTGACTCCCCACAACCGACAACACTGGGGTCTGTGTGAGAGTGTTGCTTCCGACGACCGTGATCACTGGAAGTGGGGAGCCATTGGCACCGGTCGCCACACCGGCATCAGAGTAGGTGGAAAGTTGCCCATCTACTACTACAATTGCTGGTGCCGGAGTTTGATTTCCCGGAGTGGCTGGATCAGAAGCGGTTTGGACCAAAGGTTGGCCATCTGGGCCTACACTGAGATACTTGCTGGAAGGCGCGAATCCGACGGGAGGGATTGAGGGCCCTCCGGGGCTGGATGGACCGGGTTGAGCAGGCGTGGGCACAGGCGTATCAGTCGGTATATTGGGGCCACCAGGGCCTGTGTGCAGATATCCATCAGAAGCTGTGCCTGTAGGATTAGGTACTTTTGATGGACCTGGAGTGCTCGATGCACCACCTCCGGGTGTAGGGGTGGGTGCATCTGGACCTGTCTGCAGATATCCACCAGTAGCTGTTCCTAAAGGCTCGGGGATCTTTGACGAAGATGGGTGTATCGATACACCACTTTCAGCAGAAAGATATACACCCCCTCCGGGAGTTGACTTGACATCCGGAGGAACGTCTCCGAGACTCAGAAACCCTCCGGCAGCTGTTGATGTGACCGCAGTGTTCGGAGAAATTCTAGCGGAGGCGGAGACTGGTGATGTCGAGATGGGATTTGCAGCCGGGGTTGGAATGGACGTCCCTGGTTTCGGGGCAGGAGTTACAGCTGATGGAGTAAAAATACTAGCTGCCGCTATATCGACGTAAGTAAGACTTCCATGTGGAATTGAACTCTTAGCTGTGTAAAGCTTCGGAGGCCATTCAGTACCGTCCAGCACTGGCTAATGTCCTGTCTAGTCTTATGTACACAGCTAAACCTGCAACCCCTTGTGTTTGCCTTTGTTTCCAAAACTTAAGACCAGCAGAATGGGGACCAACTGACAAGTTTGACGCTGAAGAAGGTTTCTCTGAACCTTAGTCCCTAGAGCACTGGTGACGGCTTCCCCAACCTTGCCAATACCCTTGTGTGCCGGGAGATTTCGACACGCCAGTTCGGTGGCTGCGATGAGAGCAAGAGTGATGAGTAAAAGGGAGATGAGAACCGGTGTCCTCGTTGGAAAAGGCTTGTAAAATCGACGTGAAGCTATGAAAAAGGTTAGCGTTGGAATGAATATAGGATTTCTCTACGCCGGTCACGTACCATTGTTATATAAAGTGTTCTTCATGTTTGTACATTGGAATCAGGGTCATGGTTCTCTTGAAATCCAGAGCATTCACAAATTTTGCAGAGACTGCCATACTTCATGAGCTCGTGCGAGATCGCGTGAGGCTGAGAACTGAAACTAGTCAACATCGAAGTCATTGGCGAAATGTCCCCAGCCACCACCGCGGCATATCGCACTTGCGATGTGAGTCGACCTCTTCGATCGCATCCAATTAAACGACTCAGTGTAGCGAAAAGCAAGAATGCGCCAAGGAATAACTGCAAGCCTTCGGCTTTGGAGCAAAGAGGCTTTAAGCTAGAGCCGCAAATGAAATGCTAGAAAAACAAAATGTGGCCCATGGTCTCGAAATAGAATTATATGCTCGAGTCACAAGGGCATCGTCAGCCCTACAAGTTGACCAGAAAACCAGGAGAAAAACTCGGATATATTGAAGTAGAGGCTCACGAGTCATAACCTCCCAGATATCATACACTGCTTGTCTCCAAAGCATCCATCCACTTTTGGCCAGGGGATATCACTGACCTGGCAGACTTTTATACAGTAACAATACAACTCATCATACAACCTCCTTCGTGGATGCTTCAATATCCTCCAAGCTCTTGACTTTAATCTCCGCAATCTTTAGAATCGTAAACTTATGCTTGCTCTTGACCGTGTGGATTCTCCTGTTCCTCCGCTTCTTCTTCTCCTTTATTCTCATAGGCTCCGCTTCCACTCCCATGACTGTTGCCCGACATTCAAAGATCCTCTCATCTAAATATGGCGTTCCCTTCAGCGTGTAGTCTCGAGAACCCAGACTCGATGCCCGATTCAACCTTAGTACATCCCCAGGGACGACACCAGGCATGTGGAAAGGTAACCGTACGGTATCTCCAGCAGTGACAAGGTACGGCTTGGCGTGAATATGTGCGCTGATGTAGTGGGAAGGCTGCGCAGCCAGGAGAGGAAGCATCTCTTTGACGGAGGCATCGAGAGCGAGCGGTTGTGTGATCGGAGCGGGTGGAGGAGGGACCTTCGGCCGAATGGGTTTGCGAACGGGAGGAACACTTTCTGTAGTCTGTGTGGACTGAGCGGTAGCTAATTGAGATGCAACGAGGCTTTCAGGTGGTGATTCGACATGTTGGGTAGTTGAGTTGAAGTATCGAGCGCGATTTGGGAGGAGGAAGGTGGGTGGTAAGGCCGATGATGGTATTCTCGTGTCCAGTATGGACCGTCGTATCGATCTGCTCAGCATATTGAGGCCGTTACTGCTGTTGTATGCGCCCAATCCACAACATCAAAATTCCTTGAATGTTGTCTGCGGGCCTCAACCTCAAGTTGCTGGAAATTCAGGAGCCGCGCTAGTGTCCTAATTAGGTTTAGTGCTAGTCGACAGCCAAAAATTATTTTGATATCGTTATCGAAAACTCCAGACATTGACATCCCACCACCCAACGATTTTATCACTTTGACCGCTCATCATGGTATGTTTGCTAGTCTTGTGAGCTTTGAAAATATTACTGACTCAAGCTTTAGCCTCAAAATGAGTACGTATATTCTTAGGACAAACTTCCTGCCCCGCCACTCGAGATATGCGACACCACCCTCCTTCTCCAGCGCAAACCGCCCTCTCACGAATATACGCCTTTCTTGATCGAGAACAAGCAATGCTGACTTTGTGTCACATAGGTACATGGACCGGTGGAGAAAGCTCCACGGAAGGAGGCTTGATCATGAGGAAAGAACTCGAAAGAAGGCGGCGCGAGCAGGACACAAGGTAAAAGCTCTCAGAGCCAAATTCTCCTTCTGGTAGATTTGGGAGCGTCGTTATATGCCTACTTCACACGTATCATATGGCCCTGCTCCCGATCAATTTCAGCTGGCCCAATCGTCACAAGACAAACGATACTAACTTGGAAAATTGAAGGCATCCGAGGATTCGCAAAAACTTACCGGCCTGAGGGCAAAGCTGTACCAGAAGAAGAGACACCATGAAAAGATTCAAATGAAGAAACAGATCAAGGCTCATGTAGGCTATGGTATCTCATACTTCAAGACAGCATCTGACTTTTATACAGGAAGAACGAAATGTCAAGAGCTCCGCACCAGCCGAACCTTCGAGCACACCTCTGCCACAATATCTTCTTGATAGATCTCAACCTACAAATGCCAAGGCTCTTTCAAGTGCGATCAAGAACAAGCGTGCCGAAAAAGCGGCAAAGTTCAGCGTGCCATTGCCCAAGGTCAGCCAATCCCAATCTCTTCTGAAAGGCTAGAGAAAAGGGCAGATCTCAAGAGACTGGCTGTTCTGCTCTGATTTTTGGACTTCCAAGGAATATGAAATGCTAATTCGGTTTCCAGGTCCGAGGAATTGCAGAGGAAGAGATGTTCAAGGTTGTCAAGACTGGCAAGAAGACTGCAAAGAAAGGATGGAAGCGAATGATCACAAAGCCAACAGTAAGATGACTGTTTATTTGCCTAATCAAAGATATTCTAGGATTGAAAATAGCTGACCATTTGTGATCTAGTTCGTTGGCCCAGACTTTACACGACGACCTGTCAAGGTAAGCCCGCTCCCATATTGCTACATCTGTGCATGGCACAAGATCCCTGCTCCTAGATCATCCTACGAAAGTTACATACTAATCTGTATGATAGTACGAAAGATTTATTCGACCTATGGGTTTGCGTTACAAGAAGGCAAATGTTACGCATCCAGAACTAGGTGGTAAGCTCCTCATTTTCCGTTATACCCCTTTGGAATGCAAATTTGTGCTCCTAATCTATCTTTCTTTAAAATTTGGAGCAAATTAATACTAATCCATTCCAGTGACCGTTCAACTGCCCATCATCAGTGTCAAGAAGAACCCACAAAACGTTTGTCTCCCGTTTAATTTTGCCCGAAGTATTTCTCGCTGACAGTCATAATCAGCCAATGTACACGCAGCTCGGCGTTTTGACGAAGGGTACCATCATAGAGGTTAATGTAAGCGAACTTGGGCTCGTGACAGCGGGTGGAAAAGTCGTTTGGGGACGCTGGGTATGTCGAAATTCCTGATCCTGCTGCACCGCGCAAAAGTGCCCACTCTTCTCCAAAGCTAGGCTAACCCACATTCCTCCCACAGGCCCAGATTACGAACAACTGTGAAAATGACGGTTGTGTAAATGCGTAAGTTATATCCTACTATGTCAACTTCGTTTGCTAACTGCTATCAGGGTTCTCCTCGTTTGATATCCAAGTGTTTTTAACAGGTCATTGCATGGCAAGGAGTTCGAGGCGTTGGAGCTATACAAAATGGGAAATTTCACAATCATACGACTGGTAGAATTTGGTAAATGTCTCGAAGATTGATCCCTAAAAAAATCACAGAATATATTTCCCACTGGTGCCTATCATGCCTCGCTTATGTGATGCTGTACAATCGTTCCTGATTGGTTATTTCGGACCAGGATACGTAGATCCCAGCATCAGCCGCGCACCTCGTGGCAACTCTAATGCAACACACCACTTATAAGTCCACATCCTCGCTCTCGAAATGTCCCTTCGAAAAGCATTTTTGAAAAAGGGTACAACAATGGATTCAGCCGTGCCCTCGGCCTCAGACACTGCGATCGACCTTGTGTCACCTATAAAATTCCATCAAAGCTTCACACTCCTAGCAACAGAGAAGCATGGACCTCTAAAAGTAACTTATGCAATCGCTGGCGTACCGATAGGAGAAGATGCACCCACGATTTTCTTTTGCGGAGGCATGTTTGGAAGTCGATATATGGCAGTTTGGGAAAATTACCTGGCTAGCAAAATAGGAGTCAGGGTCCTTCATATTGATAGGTAATTTAGTTTCTTTATAATTACTTGCCCTCAATTCCGAGTTATCCTTAGAAAATTCAAGCGACTTCGAACATGGAGCAAAGCTCCAAACACGTGATGCATTTCACTTTCACCACCCCTTTTCAGCGACCTCCAAAGCCATTGCTAACCATCTCAGACCCGGCTTCGGTGGCTCCACTCCAGTTCCCCTCAATCAACGAATAGCTACATTCCTAGAAGTCGTCCCAACACTCCTCAAGCACTTGAACATAAAACACATCTCCCTCGCATCCCACAGCTCCGGCACAATCTTCGCCCTAAACCTCCTAGCCACCCACCCCGGCCTCCTCAATCCCTCAAATCCTAGCATAACACTCTGCTGTCCCTGGGTCCACCAATCCATCACCGGCGTCTCATTCCTCAACGCAGCAGCCATCCTCCCGAACGGTCTCCTCAACTACTGGAACAATATCACGGGCTTCCTCATCAACACTGCGTCTCCTACGATAGGTGCAAGTAGCGGTGCTATTTCTTCTATTACGGGAATGTTTAGGAATAAAGCTAAGAGTCAAGAGATGAAGGAAAGGAGAGAGGAAGGGGTTATGAATGGGTTGGGAATCGGAAGTAAGGAGAGTAATGAGTTGGGTCGCTTTGCGATGAAGTGCGCGTTTGCGGAGGAAACGGCGGGAGCTAATGATGAGGCGAGACTGTGTTTGAAGAGTGTGGAGGGGGAATGTGGGTGGGGTGCTGCGGAAGACTATCCTACCCTTGTTCAGAACTTGAGGAAGGCGTGGGAGGAGAGGGTTAAGGGGGGAGCGGAGAAGTTGGAGTTCAATATTGTGTTTGCGGAGGATGATGCGATAATTGGTGTCAAAGGCCATAAGTATTTTGAGGATTGCTGGACACAAGAGAAATGTGGGAGTGGGATTATAGTGACGGTTGAACAGACACAAGGAACCGATCATGACGGTGTGATTGATTCTACGGGAGGTACAATTAGAACACTGTTTGAGAACGTGAAGAAGGGGGAAACGCAGAGGGAACCGGGAGATAGTCAAAGTGGACTTGAGCAACAATCCTAGAGGCTTTCCGCTGCGAAGGAAAGTGATACTCTGAGATATTCTACAATACAAGAATGTGGTGATCTTGACCTTGTCATGACATGATATCGAAAATTGGCCAGAACAGTCCCCCAAAACCCAAACTCACAGCGACTCCAAAAGAGCATCCAACCCTGAATCAAACACCTCTAGATAATCGAGGCACAGATAACCTCTGCGGTACAATTCCACAGCCCAAGGGCTCAGAAATTCTGCTAGTCTGAGCAGTTCGGGCTGTTCTTTCTTGACGTAGACAGATATCCACTCAATCTGAAATTCGTTCAGGTCACCACCACAGGGATCCAGCTTTTGGCCAGAGACTAGCGTAAAGCAACTCTTTAGAACCACCATCAGAAGCAGCAGGACACCGCGAGACTCTCTGTGCTCGCCATGAAAGCCATTACACCAGTCTTTCCAAGCCATGCCCTCGGCAAAAGTGCCCCACCAGTCAATGTTCTCTCTGAATACTTCTTCTCCAGCCTCCCCCCTCCACTTCTTCTCGTGGTCCATCGGGAATTCAGGGCGATCGCGTAGATCCAGATCTCTGATTATCATCTTGACAAAAGAGACCTTGTCCCAGGCCTCGCGAAAGAGATGCAACGGACTACTATCTGTGAGTGATCCGTAGTCTGAACTACCCGCCAGTTTTGCCAGAACTTGAAGCGGCTCATCGTATCCAAATATTCCGTCTCCCTTGTCCATGGTTATTTGTGAGCTACTTTGCGGAGACCGAAAAAGCATTTTCAGCCTATCGCCATACATGTACACATTGAAGTCTTTCACCAACTCGAAGGCCTCCAGAGTGCTTTCCTCCGTGACAGTATATTTTTTAGATCAAATGTCTGCGACGATTTGGCGAAATACACAAGTTTATGGTGCGAGGAGGAGGCGTGGGTTGTGGGAGGAATGAGGTGGGTCAAGAGGTGCGCGACTGCTTTTCGAAGGACTGGTTCCTTTTTGATATGACCTGCCAACTCGGATTTTCTGGTTTTCGAGAGCACTTTGAGTTTTTTTCCAGCCTTAAGTAGATGATTCTCTACTTGGCGGATGTCCCGTTTCTCTTGCAGCGTCGAGCCGTGAAAACGGCTTGAGTATTCAGTACTGGTTCGAGACGCGGGAGTGGCATCCGGAGCATGGTGGCTAGCGTGAGTGTGAGTTTTGTTGATCTCGGGTGCTGTAAGAGAAGTAGGAGGAGCGAGATGGTTGAGAGGGCTATGGATCTGTCGGATTCCGGTATTCTTTCGGGTCCAGGTACGAGGAAACGAGGAAGAGGAGGGAGATGTTTGAAGTTGGCGTAAATTCTCTTGAGTTCTGGGTCTCGGTCTTCGCGTTCGCGCTGCTCCTGTTTGATATAAACTGGGACTTTAAGTAGCTTCGGTCAGCACAATAGCTAAGAATTGGATGTATAGCGGACTTACCGTTGCCCATGCCCCCATATCTCTGTACAATAGCCCTACGTCTCCGCCACTTCCTGTCGAGCGCAGTTTCCATCTCGGTCACTTATCTTGCTCTGGTTGTCAACTCGGGATTGTGGGGAAAGATGCCCAGAGAACGCACAGGGCTGAAGGCGAATGAAATAAGATGTCGGCAAGATATCCCAAGGCGTAGATAAGATGTGAATCAAGTCTCTCAAGCAGTTGCGCAAGGGGAATCTAGTGAGGCCTGAAGAAAGAAGAATAGTACAGAAGCAGACACAAAAGCTATGAGCTTGGCGGTGAGAGATTGCCGCATCTATGAGCTGTTGCAACAACGACGAAAGGTTGAAGAAGACATGGCCTCGATAAGAGTAGAAAATTTTAATCTTGCAATTCACATCGACGAACGACCGAACGTTTGTTGACATCGCCCCATCCTCCAGAAGCGAGCTCGCTTTCCAATTCGAATACTCCACAAAAGAGCATGCACAAAATTAAGACTAGATTTGAAACTGCTCACAAAAGAACAGCAGACCTTCTTAATATACAATAAGACATCGACAGCATTAAAAAAATGCCAAAAAAAAAAAACTATGGCGAAAGAAAACAAGACCAGAGCTTAAAATTGAGCTCCAAAATGGCAAAACCATGGGGTCTATCCCCGAAGGGAAGCCCATGGGAAAACCAGACTGACTGAGTTTCTTTTACGCAGGAGCAACCTTGGCGGGTGCTCGAGCGGCCGGAGAGAAGTTCCTAGATTGTTACTTGTATATATATATACCACAAATGAAAGACGATAAGAAAGCAAGCCGAGCTTGTAAGGTTTGTTTAATCGTTTCACTTTAATTCAATACATATACCATAACAACCAAACAGCCGAAGTTGCCCCTCGATACTTCTACGCGAGCACCCATTGGTTGAATACAAGCGACCCTTTCAAGGCGACGTGCAAGACTTTTGAGAGCAACTTATTTGGGCCGCTTAGCAGATGTTTTGAGGTAGATGCAGGAAACTGAGCAACTAAAGACGGGCATGTGCGGACCAATTCAGAAGGGCAAAACACTATCGCAAGACCTACGCAAGAAGCACTTCAAGCATGATGACAGCGTAGCTACAAATTCAGAGATCCTCATTCGTTCCTCATGAAAGACAAGCAGCTGGTGAGATCGCGTGTTCGGAGGACTCCGTCAAGTCGGCAGAACCGACCTTACGCCCATCCTGTACTAGGTATAACTGCGCAGAGACATGCTGGCTTGCGGCAGGAGCGACTGAGACCTTGGTCACAATACCAGCAGGAGCGATCTGACGGAACATTCCATTTTGGGAGGCAGGGGGAAATCTCAAGACTGTACACGCAAGATTTTCTATTCTGATACCTTTGATATCGAACTGGCGATTGCAGTCTTGGCTGTGACTTTTTCCGCCTCGCTGTGATCTTGTCAGGAATGGCTTTGATTCAGGGGGTAGGCTCACCTACTCGCCGATTCCTACATAACAGTTCTTTATGAATCCTCAATGTTCCGCAATATCGCCTTCTTAAAGCCAGAACCAGAGGCCACTGTGAAATTCCAAAAGAACTCAAGCGTGGGCCCTACACTTGAAAATTCATGTGGTCGGGAGAACGAACGTCGCCTTGGAAGAAAATAGATCTGCTTGATGATAATGGACACGGCCAACATAAATATGAAGCCACGAACACAATTCGTAAGTGCAAGAAAGGGGTTGACGCTGTTGATTCACGAATCTAATTGCGAAACGTTTTGCTAAGTCGACAGAAGAACGAGGATTGCTTTCAGAGACGTGCTCGTGATCTGAGAATAAACGGGTACAGCTCTTGTATGAGCATAGCAGGGACTCAAATCAAATACATTCGCAATAATAAGCAGGAAACAACGATTGCAGGAGAGAAATAAGACGTGTTTGGACAAGGGTAGATGCTGAATCAAGACAATTTCAGTCGGGTTTGACACCGAGAATACGACAGTCACTGAAGCCTTGGACACTGATAAACAAGGGTGTGTATAGCCTGAAGCTCTATCTTTTACTAAGACCATAGTCTTGCTGCGATATTGTAGTTAGAGTTGGGCCTCCGAAGAAAAACTTGGAAGGAGGTGAAGTTAGAATTTCTGCCTGAGGCTTTGATTGCCTCACCTTGCTTTCGGAGAGAGGCTCGAGCTGTTGACCCCCACCACGAAATCTCCACTGTCAACAGACACCTCCCATTTCCCTCCCAATTAACTCAAGATGCTGTTCTTCAGGTTTGTGCGCTCTAAAATCCCATTTCAAATTAGATTGCGCCCCAGCTCACTCTCCAATAACAGCTTCTTCAAGACCCTGGTCGACCACGAAGTCACCGTCGAGCTCAAGAACGATATCCAGATCCGTGGTACCTTAAAATCAGTCGACCAATATCTCAATATCAAACTCGATGACATACAAGTGGTGGAAGAGCTGAAGTACCCTCATTTGGTGAGTGATTCAAGCTCAGGCGCACATATACATATGGCCTAGTTCGTGGAACGCATACGGAACTTTTACTAACGGCCGTGACCCTAGTCCTCCGTCAAGAATGTATTTATAAGAGGGAGTGTAGTCAGATATGTGCATCTGCCAGGAGGTGCGGTTGACACGGCATTATTAGAAGACGGTAGGTCTCTGTGGATGATTTTGTGTTTCGAATGCTAATTTTATTGATAGCTACTCGGAGAGAAGCGGCACAACAGGCCCAAAAGGCAAAGTAATACACGAAGATCGGACAGAGGTTGGGAGCTGCATAAGATGATACCCAAGCTGCCTATAGTAGAGGAATATGGGCGACTTGATGAATGTTGGGATAGTAGAGCCTTGCTAGTTCTGGGGCTGCTATTCTCATCACATATGGACTAGCAAGCAGCTCTTGCTTCCACCTCAACTGCCTAAAAAGCACGTCTCAATAATTGGTAGCATTGTATTGAGCATGGAGTTGAGGGCGTCGGGCATTTCTCCTCTTGGTGATACCAAAAGCCATCTGAACAACAATAAAAGAGTCAAATGATAGGCCCATTTGACGAGTGGCATTTATAAACTCTCATAATTACTGCTCCCATAAACGCGATATTCCATCCATCCGTGCTCCAATTACAACAACATGAAAGTTAAATATTTCCAAATCTGATTGATCACATGCGGCGCGTGACTACGCGACAAAAATCGTTGACGCGCTTCCCTTTCTTTCTGCTTTTGGTAACCCCTACAACAATCAACTATCAACAGTGCAATTTTAGATTTTTGGCTTCAATTCAAGTCATTGGATATTTCCAGGCCCTTGGATCATCCATCGAGCGTGCCTGCGGAATACCTCGATAGTGCCTTCCCAATGGTCCGGACGGCAGCTTACCATTTTCCCTCGAGTCCCACGACAAAACCTGTGTTCGTACTTATGGGCGATTGAGAGCCGGCAATGTTTCGAAAACCACGCGAAAACTCCAATACCTCAATTCAAACGCCCCAAAAACCTTCCACGGGTAGACCACCAACGCCACCGAACGGCATCTCGACCCCTCATCAATTGCCATCCACAATGGGATCGAAACCGCTTACCCCACGCCCTAATTCGAAGTCAAACGTGCCAATGTCAATGTCACGGCCAAGTGCCAAGAAAGTGGTCACTGCAAAGACCCCAGGAAAAGGCAATAGCAGCATCCTCAGTTTCTTCAAGAAGGTCGATTCTCCCATGAAAGATGACTCGATCTTCCTGTCCCAAGGATCGCAGGCCAACCCCCTTCCAGCACGACGAAGACTTAGCCCTGATATCTCAGACGAGGTATTGGACGATATATATGGGGATAATGAAAATGGGAGGTTCAATGAGGCCGCGGGGCCGGTGAAGAAGCGGAAGACGTCGAATACGAGCACATTCAACGACAAAGATATCCTGGAAGAAGGCGATGTCTCGATGAGCAATGTTGGCACACCCATGTCCGAAGATATCCCCTTGATGAAGGAAACTTGTGCACCACCTCCCCCACAACCTACAACCGAAATCAAACCAAAGAAGAAGCGACGACAAGGACCCTTTCTCTCGGATTCGGAGAGCGATTATGAAGTCGACAGTAAATTCAATGAAGCTGTCCAAGCCAGTGCTGTAGGAGCAGAAAAAAGAGAGCTACGAGCTCGAGTAGCGAAACAACCGGATTCGAACGAGATAGTTGAGACTGTGCCAATAGACCAGGCGGATATTGTGGGCAACAAACCCGTTGTTCCTGCAATTGCATCTGTCGAGCCACTTAAATACAAGCGACGAACCAGAGTCCCGGTAGCGAAAGCGCAAGCTAAGTGGGAAGCTTTGCAGCCCAGGAGTTCTAGTTCTTCAAGCCGTTCAAGTTCGAGTAGCAATACAAAGGAACGGAGGCGATCTAGCGCCCAAGAATTACCAATGGAAGAGATACCAGATATGACAGATGTCCCAGACTTGAAGAAAGAGGCTACCAGTATTGACGAATGGAGCAAATTTGACGACTTTGAAGAATTTCCCGAAGACGACGAATTTATGGACGGGGAGGAATTCATCGAGAGGAAATGGATGGAAGAACAAGCAAGACTTGAAGCAGCCGAGGAGGGTCAAGAAGCGGGTTTCAACGGCTTCGACGATGATGATCTTGACAAAACAGCTCCAGAAGAGGTCATGACGGCGTCCTGTCCGATTTGTAGCGCGAGTCTTGATGGCGTTACTCCTGACGAAGCAACACGCCATGTCAATGGATGTCTCGATGGGAATCCAGTACCATTACCCGCCCCTGTAAAGGCAGAATCTTCCGAAGTAAAGATGTTGCCTGAAGGGGCCAGCAGCCGTTTCGCTCGAAAAGCCGCAGTGCCCCGGCCAGGCCAGGCAAATCCATTCGAAGATACAACTAAAGATGCTGGAGGATTGTCTGCGTTCTCAAAGATCATGTCGGGTCATGCAGAGGACGCAGCGTGGGCAACTGCCGCGGCAGCAGAGAACGCTGCAAGAGGAAAGCCAGCATACCAGAGAACATGTCCTTTTTATAAGATCATGCCCGGGTTTTTCATTTGTGTAGACGCTTTCAGATATGGGGCAGTGAAGGGTTGCAATGCCTACTTTCTGAGCCACTTCCACAGCGATCACTATGTTGGTTTAACGTCAACGTGGTGTCATGGGCCAATCTACTGCAGCAAGGTCACAGGAAATTTGGTAAAACAGCAGCTACGAGTTGACCCCAAGTGGGTAGTGTCTTTGGATTTTGAGGAAAAGTCTGAAGTGCCTGGCACTCAGGGGGTAGCTGTCACGATGATCCCTGCCAATCATTGTCCTGGCAGTTCTCTTTTCCTCTTTGAGAAAGTCCTAGGGAAAGGAAGCAATCCCAAAATCCAACGAGTTCTTCACTGCGGTGATTTCCGTGCCTGTCCAGCACATCTCGCGCATCCTCTCCTCATGCCCGACATTGTCGACACGATGACCGGAAAAACAAAGCAGCAAAGAATTGACGTATGCTATCTCGACACGACGTATCTCAACCCACGCTACGCATTTCCATCTCAAGAAGAAGTTATCACAGCCTGTGCAGACATGTGTGTGTGTCTCAGAAAGGAACGCGCTGAAGAAGGCGATGCATGGGAGACTGCTAAACGCGAGCGAGCCGGTTCCAGCATGGCAAAGTTCATTAATTCGGCTCCAGCTCTCAAACCCGAAGATGACAGTATAGCCATGTCTCTCACAGATTCTGAGAACGCCAAGCCGCGCGGTCGACTCCTTGTCGTCTGCGGGACATACAGCATAGGGAAGGAGCGAATTTGTATGGGCATTGCCCGTGCTCTCGATTGCAAGATATGGGCTCCGCCAGGCAAGATGCGAATATGTGCTGCGCTCGAAGACCCGGAGCTTATGAGCAGAATGACCGATGACCCAAGGGAGGCACAAATTCATATGCAGATGCTGATGGAGATTCGCCCAGAGACGTTGCAAGAGTATTTGAATAGCTACAAGCCGCACTTTAGCAGAGTTGTAGGCTTTCGACCCAGTGGGTGGAATTACAAACCACCTGCGTCGAGGTAATTTCCCCTCTGTCCCCTCACTGGTGGTCAAGCTAATAGATTTAGGATAACAAATTCTCCAACCCTCTCCAATATCCTGCACTCCTCCTCCTGGTCTTCCCATTTCACGCTGCATGATTTGACGCCCCAGCGCGGTTCCACGCGCGAAGCATCCTGTTTCGGCGTTCCCTATTCCGAACATAGCTCGTTCCGTGAGCTGACTATGTTTGCGTGTGCTCTCAGGATTGAGAAGATTGTGCCGACGGTCAATGTAGGAAGTGCGGCTAGTAGAAGTAAGATGAAGATTTGGATTGAGAGATGGCTTGCTGAGAGGAGGAAGAACGGGCCCATAAAGTTGGGCAAAGGAGAGGGTGAGGTTAGATGGTAGGGCGTGAAGTAGAGGTATGTCAAGATACTGATGGAATAGAAGCGATTGGAGCATTATTTTGGTTGCTTGATTAATGATACACTATTGAGATGCACATGGTTTATCTTTCGGCAAGAATTTGCACTGTCCGGGATTTGCTAAAGTGAGAATTGCAAGATAGGTGGAATCCAAAATCTCCTGGTATACAGTATTAATGGAAACATGTTTAAGGCGGCAGGGCCTTCTCCATTGGGCAGCCACGCCGGGCGACAACCACCGACTTCTTCCAGCCTCGTCTGCTGAGGTCTTATTTTCAACTACCACTTGAACTCCCACGAAAGATGAGCGACACCCTTTACCAGCTTCCGGGCCTCATTGCTTGCAACGGAAATGAAATCAATTGTACTTTGGGAGATGGGGCGGTAGAGGCCGACCCAGACATTGCTGGCATAGGTGTACGTTTTCGGGTCCTCGCGAGGCTGTACTAATTTGTTTCTCAGGTCATACTATCATTTATTCTGACATCTTTCGTGGCATTCGTCGCAATCATTGTCGGCTATTTGACGTATTCCATCGAAAGCAAGCAGACCAACGATGTGGACGCTGTGGCTATTCGGTCTCTTAGGCGATTGTTAAGGATGGGCAGCGGTGCTCATATTACAAACGAAACCAGAAAACGAAGGACACAAGTACTCACAAGCTTCATTCTTTCATTGAGTGATCAGCAGCTTGTCACGGGCTTAGCTATCTTGATTACGGGTTATTACCAGAGATGCACCATTTCCGGCTACCATTTCGTCCTCATCGCTAATTTGGCGTGGTTTTCCTCAACCACCCACCTATCCACCCTGGCCGTGCTCCAAGAATATTTGATTCGTCGCCCTGTACTCAAAACATTCCGAGTTGTAGGTATGCTTTGCCTGCTGGGACTCCTCTTCCATGCACAGTTGTATGTGCAGTGGTATGTTTATCCGTCTTTGCCCGTTCAATGCACTTTCACCAAAGGCTTTCAGAACTTGGGTAGTGCGGATTATCTATTGTTTATAGAAGTTGTGGAATGGATTTCCATTGTGGCTTTCCTCTTCCTCGCCTATGCAAACAGCATGGTTAAGCTCTATGCCACACCTCCTGTGGTTTCAGTCTATGGCTGGGTCGAAGAGTCTATAAGGAAGATGCTTGAATTGGCCCCAGAATTATCACGCAGAGAGAGGTACAATCGTTCACTAGATCCTTTGTACACTTCGCCCAGCAGAACCCGCCCAAATGGTTTGCCCCAACTCTTGTTAGCGAGATATACCTGGAGCCAATTCCTGGGATCGTTCTTGTGGAATATTGTGTGGATGGTTTTTGGAAATGTTTTTGGACTGCTACAGATCTGTTCGACTCGGTGGGGTACCCCATCTGTGGACCTAACTGGCTTTCAGTTCTACATTGTTGGGTCCGAAAACACATGGGGCTTTGGCCAAATGGTGGCCTTGCTATTGCTCACTCTGCCAATTTTAGCAGCTGGCGAAGCATACTCAGGTATAACTTAGACAAGCATCCATTCAAGCCTGTTCTGTACTAAACATGCATGATACAGAATTCCAACGCCCAAGAGCTCGCCCAGAAACCCCTGAGCCCACGAGTGCTGATCAACCGCGGGCAAACCCTCCTGCTCATGAGGATCTGGTCTTAGGCCGAGATTTAGGCAAAGTTTTGCTCGTTGTGTTCATTTGTGTAACAGGAATCCTCGTCTTCTTTGCTGTTGAAGCTGGATGGTATTTCGGAAGAGGCTCCATTCAAGTGGTGACGATTCTGGCTACTTTGATCTTACTTTTTGCCTTTGTATTATTTGCCCAGCTTTTATCTTCAATAGCGATCATCCGTCACGATTTAGGTGAAAGGCGGGTCGAAACCGGTGAAGAGGGTGTGATAAGAGGGCACGAGCTACAGCCACAAGTTCCTGCCGATGCGTGAGGCGAGTGGTAGAGTTACAGCGGAGCGCCTCAATGCACATTCAAGCGCAGACTTAGGAGACAGCTTGGATTTATTTCGTATGCGGATACTCAGGGAATTTCGGTATCCGGAGATATTTCCGATTATTTCGAATAACCATACCCAAGGAAAGCCAGCCGTGTGATACCCGACGTTCTGTCAATTGAATACCCGCCGTTATCTGAGTATTCATACCAATCAGAAAGAGTCTATCACGCCGTTCCCTACGGCCCTTCTATATTTAGAAAATGGTCAAAACCCGCAGCCGGACTTGGCGTTTACCCAAACGGTCCAGTTGAAGAACTTATGTCGCATTTTTGGCGCACTGCAACCTATCGGCGCAACATTCCATTGCTTACGAAGGAACTCACTTTTATTTCATATCTCGGTTTCTTCTCCGAGGAACCTCAGCTTTTCAATCAATTCTCAAAAGAAAGTACGATGCATCTCTCAATCACTCTCACTGTCCTCCTCCTCACAACTCTCGTGGCCTCTGCGCCCATCCGAGAGAGAAACCAAACGCCAGCTTTCGATATCCTCCCCTCATCTCATCCCGATGTCGAAAATAGAGATGCTAAACCACCAGCTCGAGGACCCAGCACCAACGGGAACGTCGACGTCCAAACTCGAGAAGTCCTACCAAGGGTGGCCGCCGACCCAGACGGCGCATATGGTATTCCACAGGCCCTGCCCGGATCTAAAATGACTGATCCCGCAGGTTGGAGTAAGAGAGAAGCGACAGAAGTACAATCTCTCGGCATACAACCTACCAAAAGAAACGCCGTTCAAAGCAGTTCGAAGTTGTTCACCGCTTGGAAACGCTTCATTGCCAATTGCGCACAGTGTCACAATTTCGGTTCGAAGCTTGTCAAGAGGCCTGTTGTTCAAAATGATACTCGTCTTAAGAAGGAGGGGAATTCGAAAAGGGAAGCGAAGATGGGGTTGACTAATTCGGCGGGGCAAGGTGGGGCAAACGTTGCTGGGAATGGGGGACTCGCTTGGGGCTAGGTCAATTATACGAAAGGATATACTGATTGAGAGGCTTCACATCTTTCTTTAATTTAGTAAATGTCTCTTGTGGTCTTAGCCAATTCGAATCGATATCAACATGTGGTGGTCGGCAATCCGGGGCGTCCCTCTGCACAATAACGATTTCGTATCGAGGAGACGTATTTGATACGCTGGAGTAATCTAGCCTTTTCTATACAGTCTTTGAATTTTTAATGTTGGACTGCTTCCAGGAAATGTTTAAAGTTCGCTTGTTGATAGCTTATATGACTTGAGCGGGGCTTCTGCCCCAATGAGTGGACGACAAAGATGACGTGGGTTTCAGTGCACATCTAGGTACTCAAAGTTTTTTAATCTTTCTAGCTCCTAAATTTAAGTTGGAAGCACATCCTGCAGTCAAGTGACTTCCTTCTTTTGATATTCCGTATTGCCTTTCGTATGCATTCTAGTTCCAATTGAAATATTCTCCTTGCTTTGAATCGGCAGAATAAAAGTCCCTCTAATCCTTTACGAACACCCCTTGAGGACATCTTCAATCATTTCACTATTCCCCTCTCTCCCAACAGTAAACATCACACACCCCAAAGTCTTCGTCTTAAACCCAGCCTCACAGATAGAGAAGTAGTACTATACGATCTTAGCTTCGTCTCCTTTGCGGTCGCCTGATTGAGTCTTAACTTACCTCCCACTTCCTTAAAAAGACTTGTACGTCAACCTCGGGGTTTCTCCGCAGCAGTTCCGGCCGAATCAACTTTTCAAAATTCTGCTGGAAGTTTTCCCGCCACGTCTTGAGTGCTCTCACATAGTGCCCACCTATATTTTCTAGCTTGTCGAGAATGAGGTTACCGGACGAGCCTTTCTGGATAGAGTCGACTATGTGTGATACTGCGGGGACGTTTGCGCCAGGGAAGATCTATTGTTGTCAGTCGAAACCTGCTTCCTTTCAAGAAGACACTTACGTGTTTGCGTATGAAACTGCAGAGGGATTTTTAGTAAGACCCCTTACTCGGATTTTGAGAGTGTCACTTACTCATCCCCTTTGCAATAAGCCTCAAACCTCTACAACCGAACGCATTATCAGCATATTCGTCCCGAATGCAGACCGAAAGGAATACCGACCGTATCAGGCATGGTACTGGTCTGGAAAACGGCAACTCCTATCTTCTCATCAAGCAACCGATCCACAGTTCGAAAATACTCCGCCAAATTCTCCCTCCCCACATGTTCAATCATTTCTATACTGACTATCTTATCAAACTTGCCTTTCACTTCCCGATAATCCTGCAGCCTCACTTCAATCTTGTCACTTAAGCCCGATTTAGCTATTCTGGCCTCAGCTTCTTCCTTTTGTTCGGAAGAAAGCGTGATGGAGGTCACGGTACAACCAGTAGTTTGAACGGCGAGGATAGCAAAACTTCCCCACCCTGTTCCAATTTCCAGAACGTGGTCCGAGGATTTGATTCGGGCTTCTTTGGTAATCCTTAAGAGTTTTGTCTTTTGAGCAGCCTCAAGTGAGTCGTCAGGAGAAGACCAGATGGGACAGGAGTATGTCATATCAGGGGACAAAAAGGCCGCGAAGAGAGCGTTGGAGAGGTCGTAGTGCCGAGCTACATTCGAACGAGAGACAGTGAGAGAATTAGTGGCACGGTAGAGGCCACTACCCAGTGAGAGGATCCAGGAGGATAGGGTGTCGTAGTCTGACGTTGTGTTGCGGTTGATAATGAGGAGCTTGGTATCAGTTAGTTCTTTCACTTCAAGATCTTGTCAGGAAATTTTACTTCAAGAACGTCAGTGAGGCTGCTGCAATCGAAGTCACTATCCATATATGCCTCCGCAAATCCCTTTTTGTTTCAGCATTTGTTTGTTGTGGTATTCTCGTCAAGTGTTGCACTTACCATAGCCCCGAAAAACATGATGCGGGGCCAGAACCCTGAGTTCTGCACTCGGATTTCAACGTTAGGTTTTGTCTTTTTGTTTCCAAACTCTTGTGTTCCTATGCATGGCTCTCTTATTGTTAGAGAGCCTGTGTGTATATCTTTCAGCTTCTGATGGACGAGTGTGCGGCATGCTCCGACGAAGTAGTTGCTCCCCAAGGACCACCACGATTCGTTGTTTGAAACTGCAGAGACTTCCCCATCTTTCTGTGGTAAAATCAAAGCTTTCAAAGAATTCGACATTTTGGCAACAGGCTTGATTGTGGAAATTTTTGATGCGTTATGCAGACTTCGAATACACTGCCTGCCTGAATATTCCAGTAGCAAGATTGCTCAATCCCATTTATCTTTGATTGATGATCCACAGCTGGTGGGAGGACATCTTAGATAAGTCAGCTGAGAGTTATGACATTTCACCGAACCTTTTCCGGATAAAGCAGCCAAGAGCGCCATCAATACCTCATTTGGATTCTAGTAACCATTCTCACATGCATTGTCATGGCCGCAGTGGGTCAAGGTGCGCATCGCGCCGCTTTATTACGACGCTGTATGTAAGATGTGCGATACGCACACCGTGGTTGGTTGCATATCAATGCGACCGCATACCTCGTTCAAGATCAACCATTCGGTGAGAAGGCGTCGTATCTGGTAAAATAATGGCTAATCTCGGATTTTTAGATAAGGCCCTGGCCCTGTTTGATTTCTTAATAGCTTGTATGCAGTATTCGGAGTTTTCGGCTTTGGGGGAGTGACGGCTTTTGTTTTTATTGAAGAAGTGATGCTTTTCTCCCCTCTGATCTGCACGACTTTTGAGAAATTAGCCCAAAATGCCGGTACTTTTGAAACAATTGCAATATCGCAATATCATAGCGGTGATATTGATGCCCCTCCTCGGATTCTTTCTCGCTTTTCGAATCCCATTGAAAAGGGAAACAGCAATCTGGACCATAGCCTACTATTTTCTCACTGGCATAGGGATAACAGCAGGTTAATATTCCCCCCCCTTTGCACCTCTACCAAATTCTTAACGGACTTCTAGGTTATCACAGACTCTGGTCTCACCAGGCCTACAAAGCTGGAAGCCCACTTCAACTCTACCTTGCAACGGCCGGCGCAGCATGCTTCCAAGGTTCAATCTTAGAATGGTGCCGTAACCACCGCGCCCACCACCGCTATGTAGACACAGATCTCGACCCTCACTCCATCGAAAAAGGAGTCTGGCACTCACACATGGGCTGGTTGCTCACAAACCCCTCAACCCCGCCTCCCAAAGTCAAGGTATCGGACCTCAGCTCCAACCGCATTGTGAAATGGCAAGACAATCACTTCGCACTCATAGCTGTATCTTTCGGTCTGCTACTCCCCACTCTCATTGCTGGGTATTTCTGGGGTGATTGGAAAGGTGGGATAGTATATGCTGGTATTTTGAGAATTTTCTTTTTCCAGCAAGCAACCTTTTGTGTTAATTCCCTGGCGCATTGGTTGGGTGAGCAGAAGTATGATGATAAGAATTCGCCGCGGGATCACCTCTTCACTGCGCTAGTTACATTTGGAGAGGGGTATCATAATTTCCACCACGAGTTTCCAGGGGATTATAGGAATGGGATTTTGTGGCACCAGTATGATCCCAGTAAGTGGTTCATCTATATCTGGGAACGGATGGGTCTGGCGAGGGATTTGGGGAGGTATGAGAGGAATGTTGTGCAGAAGGGTGTGTATCAACAGGAAGTCAAGAAGTTAGAGAAGGTCAGGGAGAGTTTAGATTGGGGGACGCCCGTGGAGGACTTGCGAAGGATGACTTGGGAGGAGTTTAATTGTGCGGTCAGTGGTGATGGTGGCCGAAAACTTCTTGTTATTGAGGGCTTTGTGTACGATGTCGAGAGTTTTGTCGATGTGCATCCCGGAGGAGGGACTGTTATGGGTGTCTTCCTTGGGAAGGATGCCACTGCAGCTTTCAATGGTGGTGTATACGCTCGTATGTAGTGCAACTCTGTGTGGAGTAATCAAATTGCTGACAGCAAAACAGATTCCAATGCGGCTCACAACTTGCTGGACGATCTTCGTGTTGCAGCTTTACTTGACGAGAGTTATAATAGAAAATGATTTCAATAGATATCGGTAGAATGGTGAAAATTAGATACACAACATCAGCTTTGACAGTCTCGAAATATCATTCCCTTTTACGTGTATCGCCTCGTGCTCTCAACCCACTTCTCATAAAGCGCATCCATACCTTTGCCAAAAGCTTCCTTCTGACCATCATTGAGATATCCAACTCGATATAACACAATGGCCCAATGATCCAAAAAATAAACAAGCTCAATGAGCTCCGGGATGTGTTGCTGTGCATATTTGCCAATCCAACTGATTTGGTGGTGAAATTCAGGGCCGCCCTAAAGGTCGCATGCATCGACAAATGCAATCCCAGCAGGGTCCTTCGAACATCAGACGAAATTGAGGAAGAGCAAGATTCCACGGGAATGAAGACGCTGTCCGGAAAATACAGTATACCACTTATGGAAATTCTTGCCCTGTGCTAGCATCTTGGCCCATTGGAACTGCTCAGGGGCATAATTATCATCTGGATCCACTACCATGGGCAGCCTGTTCCATTTCGTCTCCAGCTCACGATAGCGCTGGAGCTGGTCAAGTTTCAGAGCATGGATGGTCCTATCGTATTCCGTCTCAACACATTAGCACAATTGTGTGAGCTCAAAGGCAGTCCTGAGAAACTCGATATCGCCATCCTGGGCCTTGATCAGCTCGGGAGATTTGTTTGATCTGGCTCGAACGCCATTGAAGACCTGAAATGGGGTATTGGTATCATAGCTGACAGCACAGCATGCCGGAGGCGTGATGCTGAGCACGAAGTTCTTTAGCTGTGTGATTGAGGGACCTGAGATGATGAGCTTGTTGAGGGCTTGTTGTGCAGCCATTCTTCTGAATATGTAGCTTGCTGCTTCGTAGGGCCCAACTTTCAGGCATATCTCGGTCCAAGCCGGCGCATTCGTCTCTCTTTCCTCTGGGAAAAACCACATCCCGTAAGAGTATCGATTTGTAGAAGATGGGCCGCCGATTTCCAGACCATTGGAGCTGGACGAAATGATATCTGCATACTGGACGGCAGCTGGGCGAAAGTGATCTTGAGAAGTTGTAGCGTTCAATTGCTGGCCGGGTCGTCCGGCTACAAAAGCCCGAAATTCAAGAATCATATTATCAAGTCTCTTGTTATAGTCGCAGATTGCCCACAACTCAGGTGTACCCTCTGGTAGCTGTTCAAGGCTGGCAATAAAACGTGCGAACTCCTCCTCCTTATCACGAATCGCGCTCGCAGCTTCGGGTGGATTAAGGCCGCGATATCGCCTCTGAGGAAACATCTGCTTAAGTTTTCCAGCATCAACGGAGGATTGGGGCTGTGTGGGGCCCAAAGCTTCGGAGCGGGAGCGTTTCCGACTCTGGTCCGACTTTGCGGGTTGAATTTCGCTAGTATCCTATGATATACTGTCATGAGTAAAGCCATGAGAGCTATCGTTTAATGGTGTGGCTGATTGGAAGGCATCGTTTGAGTGCTTGCGGCGTTTTGCTTCTCGGCTGCTTGGCTCGCTGTTTCGTTCGGGAAAGGCATAGCATTAGCAGCCTGACTTTGTTGTTATGAATGGTAATCTCTTACTCTCGATGTCACTAGCAAGAAGATATGCGAGATATAGTCTGAAGCGGATTACCCATCCCGGTGGGACGTTGTTGAAGTTGTCCGCCATGTTCTTTGCTGTATAGGGGAAGAAGTCAGACATTACTTCAAAGTTGTCATTGGTGCGAAAATTCAATGGACGTAGTAAAAACGGGGTAAGAGGAAGAAATACCTTTGGTAATTCAGCCACGAAGGGAGTGGAATGAAATGCACCAGCTATGCGTATAATGTTTGCTGGTGGTCAAGCTGCTGCGGAAGGTAGAAGTTTTGTTGGTTTGTTTACCTTGGCGCTCAACGCGTCATTTATCTTTCCTGGTGTTTTCGATGCAGAGGAGCAATTCACACTTTTTGAAATACTCTATTTCCGTGTTCGCATCACACGTGCCACGTGAGAATTATGTACAGTTTCTATGCCTGAGAGAATAGAGGGGCCCCAGTAGGGTCATGATCGCGGTATTTATACATTGAAACTATTTAGATTGCTTATTACTGTGTATATCCGTACTTTTTACCTCTCGGAAGGCTAATTGTTCTGGTGCGTCAGTATTAGGTCCATGTCGGCATTTGGTGTTAGGCAAAGTACAGAGCGAATTGGAAGCTCAAGATCATAAATCAGAATTCAAGATATCTCTTCGGGAGTTCTGAGTTCCATAAGAAATAAGCACTGGCCCTCAATCCGGGCTGAGTAGCTTACGCACTGGGGAGGGGATTTTTCATGACAGCCAACTAGTATGAGACATTGGAAAAATAGGAAACTGACGGTACCCTCCCAAAATCTCGGCAAAGAATAAGCAACATACTTTAATTCTTCGGTAGTATATTCAATTCTTGAAAGTTCGTTCTACGTTGTCCTTGAAGGAATATCAGACGATTCATATCAGCGCAAATCAAAACTGGACATACTTTTATCACTTCACGAAAGTCGCAGGAATTCCTTCCCAATGAAGCAAGAAAATAATAAGAGGTCATCTTGGGACCTAAAATAAGGGTTATCATAGTGCATCAACCTCGTGCTGCCTGTTCTCTAAAGATGGGTATAAGTATGCCCCGACCTCGGACGCGCGCACTGATATTAGCTGCGGAACTAGAGCAACGTCGGAGCTAGATTATAATACTAGCATACAATAGAGCAAAGGGATAAGTGTCACATCTCCTGAAGTGTGCGAAAGAAAAACAATAGTTCTGTGCACAGTCAAAGGGAGGGAGGCAGGGCATTCGAGAATGTAACGAGCCGGATCGCTTAAGTTTGGGCACTTCAGGACATCCTATACCAAAATCAAACCAAGACCAAAAGTAAAAATAATTCAAAATTAGGATTTTTAGTGATAGGGAGTATTATTGCTTCTTAATCTTTCTAAATCTCCCTCAATTAAGTTTTCCTTATTATAGTTTTATAATTATTAAATATTACAATAATTTTTGGTTTTCCAAAGCCTGAAGCGAAACTTGGTAGACGCTGAAAATGCCCTGAAGTGCCCAGACTTATGTGACCCGGCTCGTAAACAAAGAATGCCAAGGCAGTAGCCGAGGAACCCCTGAATTGACTTCGACGGCATTACATTGGGAAATACATTGGTGAATAAATCATTGAAAGGGCAAGTTTAAGACGAGATCTGCCAAGGAGAGTTAGGATTCTCCTTCCATTTTGAGCGGAGCGATAGATTGTCTGCATCCGAAAGTTTTCCCTAAGGACATATGGGCAAACTTCGGCAGTCAGCACAAGTCCCCGATATGTAATAAAATAAGAATTTCGCGCGCAACTACGCGGAAGGAATAGTGGCTGCTCCGCAGTATGAAGCTAATTGAGGTGTTGCTACGCATTATAAATCCGCTTCTTCTAAGTAGGGAAAACACTTATTCACAACAATCCCCGCGGGCATGCAGAGCACCTAAGTGTCACTTGGGACTAAAAACCTGCCTACTATGTGTTAGGGGGTGCTCTCCTCGCAATTTACTGGTGTGTATCAAATTACTTTTTTTTTTTGGCTATTTATCTTCTGCTTCTACGCTTCAAAGATACCTCGAAAATATGTTCTTGTAAACGCTAAAGCCGTGTTCGTTCGCTACGGGTTATCCGAGCCTTTTGTTTGGGCTAGCGACCGAGATGGAAGCAAATTTCCATTCTTACTTGTTCTCTGATAGGATGTGGCATTGAAGAATGCTGTCTGGTTTCGACGTTACGGGGAGTCTTTGGAGGAGGACTTTCTTATGACCATCGAACTCCCCCACATTGCAGACTTTCCAGTACCAGCTGCCCAAGCTCATCCCCCCTCACATCCCTACCTCTCCTCGCACTCATCAACGCCCTGCCAGGGAAATCAAAACGTCTCACATTCCCTACGCAAAATCAATCCACCGCATCAACACCCCATTAAAAATAACACCCTCTCCATCCCGATCCCCACCTTCCCCCAACTCAACCCACTCAACCCCTTCCAAGGCTCCACCCACAACCACCTCCAAACCACTTATCTATAACCTCCCCCGGCCCTCTTCGGCCTCAAATCACCCAGGCATACCGCAAATCAAATCACAATCCCATCCAGTCCAAAAAAAAAAAAAAAAAAAAACCCCCCCCCCCACCAACAATAAAAAAAAAAAAAACAACAACACAACCCCCACAAAAACAAACACCCCCCCCCCCCC